>Ga0326728_10004796_pt1 | contig 39365 bp, 32 predicted proteins | sample MB3enrmetagenome_FD_207602 | JGI IMG/M metagenome (GOLD analysis project Ga0326728, IMG submission 207602) | Lab enriched peat soil microbial communities from McLean, Ithaca, NY, United States - MB31MN | ecosystem: Environmental > Terrestrial > Soil > Wetlands > Peat | place: USA: New York... | reverse complement strand
CCGGGGCGCAACAACTGGGATATCGCGCTGCTCAAGGATTTCCAGGCGCCCTGGTTCAAGGGTGAACACTCCACCTTCCAGTTCCGCTTGGAGACTTTCAATACCTTCAACCATCCCCAGTGGAGTTCAATCAATGCCTCCTGCGGAGGAGAGACGCCCTTTGGCGGCACATGCAGTGGGATCGCCAATAATTACCAAAATAGCGAGGTCAATGGGACCTGGCAGCCTCGCATCTTGCAGTTGGGGATGAAGTTTATTTTCTAAGCCGTAACTCGCACAACCCCCTTGCTCGGTCCAGCCTTCCTAGACACGAGGGTCGAGCAAGGGGGCCGCGCACGCCCGTAAGGTCAGGGCGCGGGTGTCCCCGAAGGCATTCAGTTGAAGTCTGCGGGGGTGCCCGCTAACTCCAAAACACGTGATCCGAAGAGGAGGTCTTATCATGTCCAAGAGGATACTTGTATCGGTCTTGACTGCCCTAGGGCTGGCAGTCGTTATCGCCATTGCCGTCTCCCGGCCCGGCCTAACCGCCCAGTCCAGGAAGGTTTTCATGATTACCGATATGGAAGGCGTGGACGGCGTTTTCGATGAAGAGTTGCAATGTGATCCGTGGAAGAGCCCGCGCTGGGAGGAATCCCGCAAGCTCCTGACCGGGGAAATCAATGCGGCTGTGGATGGGCTTTATGAGGGTGGCGCGACGGATGTTGTGGTCTTGGACGGGCACTGGAGCGGCAGCAACCTCTCCGTGTCGGATATCCATCCCAAGGCGCGGCTGCTGACCGGCCAAGTTCCAAAAACGTTTACGCTCGACCGCTCCTACAGCGCCATGATTTTTATCGGCCAGCACGCCATGGCCGGAGCGGATAAAGGCATCCTGAGCCATACGGAGGATCCCGCAGGCATTCAGAATGTGTGGGTCAACACCATGCCCGTCGGCGAAATCGGCTTGAACTTGATGGTGGCGGCGAGCTTTGGCATCCCGACGATCATGCTGTCGGGGGATACGGCAGCCTGTAGGGAGCTCCAAGCCTTGGTGCCCCAGGCGGAGTGCGCGGAAGTGAAGTCCGGGGTCAGTCGAACAGGTGGGTTAATGCTGCCTCACTCGGTGGCTTGCGCGCTGATCCGCGAGAAGTGTCGCCACGCCATGGAACGGTTAGGAGAATTCAAGCCTTATCAAGTCCGTGAACCCGTGGAAATTAAAGTGGAATACTCAACCGTGGGCACCCGGGAGATTTCACCCCGGGAAGGCGTCGAGCGGCTGAATGACCGGACCTGGGTCATCCGGGGAAAGAATTTCATGGACGCGTGGTACAAGTTCTAAACAATATTTGCCCGGCTCACTTGCCCCGATATTCCGGAGCGGGAAGCCGGCCTCTGCTCCATGCCGTGGCCACAGTCGCGCTGACGCGATTTTGCTGTAGCGGCGATCTCCGATCGCCGTCAGGGAATTCGGCGGTCAGAGACCGCCGCTACAACAAACGCTCCAGCTATTGCGAGGTCAGCACTTTCACTTCATAGGCGGGGATCTGCATGTCCATCGGTTCGGTTGCACCGGTCATGACGTTGTGGTAGGCCTGATCCAGCGGTACGGTTTGCGGCTGGCTGGTGTAATTCAACACGAAGAGGATCTTCATACGTCCCTTTTCACGCGTGGCCACTTCCACGCCGAAGGGTAGTTTGGCATTCAGCGGCACGGAGCTTTTCTCGGCCGCGCGAGCCACCAGGCGGTCATAAAAAAAGGGTGAAGAGGATTCGGTGCCCACGTAGTACACCCAGCCTTTTTCCCGCGCGTTTTCGGTGACCGCAGCCTTGCCGGCGTAATATCCTTTGCCGTAATTCACGATGACTTTCGCCGTGGTGGGCTCCAGGATGTCGGACCAGACGCGCGTGGGGAAGAGCGTTTCTCCGGGTCCCATCACCTCTTGCTCCTCGTTAATTTGAGGGTCGAACTCGTGGATGGCCACGCCCGCGAGGTCAGCGAACGCCCCGGGGAGCGTCCGGTCGGTCACCACATCGTGCTGATCTTTCACCCCGCTACGGAAAGTGAGGATCAATGTCCCGCCGTTCTTAACGTAGGCAGTGAGTTTGCTGGTTAGGGCTTGATCGGTCACGAACAGGCAGGGCGCCACGACCATCCGATAGGAAGAGAGATCACTGCCCGGGAAGGCCACGTCCACGCCAACGCCCGCGCGGCGGAAGGCGTCATAGAAGTTGTGGAGTTCGCGGTCGTAATCGAAGCCCTCGGCGAGCGGCTGGATCTCAAAGGCCCAGCGTGAATCCGGGGAAACCAGCAGGGCGACGGGCGAGACGACCTTCGACCCGTGGAGCAGCTCGGTGAGTTGCCCCAATTCCTTACCTGTTTGCTTGACCACTTGATAGCGCGAATTGGGGTAGCTGTCTTGGTCCAGAATTCCTTGCCAATATTGCTCCGTCCCATAGCGGGAAGTGCGCCAGCGAAAGTAGCAGACGCCATCCGCGCCGTGCGCGACGGATTGGTAAGCCCACACGCGATAGAGCGCGGCGGGGGCCTGCCGTCCCCCAAACTCGGACCACCCCGGCAGGCCGCCCTGCTGTTCCATGACCAAATAATTCTGATTGTTCTTCGATCCGCGCATCAAGTCGTGCCCCAACCCTGACCCGGTATACTGCGTGTAATCTTTCCCGAACATCGGATAGTTGTCCCAGGCCACGAAGTCGAGCGAGCGATTGAGGTCGTAATAATCAACCCCCGGATACAGGCCCATTTCGTTGTGCGTGACGGCCTGGCGGGGGGCAATGGCGCGGAGGATCGCCGCCTGAAGATCGAGATAGTCGTGTGTCGAGTCGCTCTGGAACCGGTCAAAATCCAATGCCAGGCTGGGGTTGTGGGCGCTGGAAAGCGTATTCCAGGGCAAGGGAATTTCCGCCCAGGCTTGATAGGTGTGGCCCCAGAAGACCGTACCCCAAGCCTTGTTCAGGGCGTCGAGGGTTTGATAATTGCGCTGGCACCACCGCTGGAAAGCGGCGCGGCTGGCGGGGTCAAAGCATTTCGGGTCCCCCAGTTCGTTGTCAATCTGCCAGCCGATCACGCCCGGGTGGTCCTTGTAATGCTCCGCGAGCGCGGTCACGATGCGGCGAGTGGCCGCCAGGAAATCGGAGTTGTGAAGACAATAATTGCGGCGTGAGCCGTAGCGATAACGAATTCCGTTCGCATCCATCGCGGCGATATCGGGATACTTCGCATACAACCAGGCGGGCGGAGAGGCGGTGGGCGTCCCCAAAACGGCTTTGATGCCGCGCGCGTTCAGGACTTGCAGCGCCCGGTCGAGCCAGGCGAAGTCGAAGTGGCCCTCTTGAGGTTCCAACTTCACCCAGGCAAACTCCCCCATCCGCACAAAATTGATGCCGGCCTCTTGCATCTGGGCCGCGTCTTTTTCCCATTGGGTTTCGTCCCAGGCCTCCGGATAGTAGTCCACGCCATAAGGGAATTTTTCACCGTTCCAATGAATAAGATCAAAGGTCTGGGCGCCGCCTCCGGCCTGCGTCCAGGCAGCCGGCGCCAGGAGCAGGCAGGCGCTCAGCAATCCGCCAACGACCGTGGCCCATCGTCGCTTCACGTTTAATCCTCGATTCCCGGCAAAGAATTTCCGCTGCCTTGATAAGGCAGAACTCATCGCCCGCGTTTCAGAACATCTGCGGGGTCATTATTGAAAGCCTGGGGATAGAAGTCAAATGCCGAAATGGTGAAGCCGGCGGAAATGGATTTACTGATCCGTGACCGGAGTGGAAACGCGCACGCTGCGCTCGAGAAGATTGTGGAGATCGAAAGACAGATCGCGAACTCCTTCGGGGGACTGGCAGGCTAAAAGCGAGCGAAAGGCCAGCAGGGTTTCCTTGGCAATCAGGTCGAAATCGTGGAAATAGAAATCCAGGCGGTTCCACACTCCAGGGGAGACGTCGTGAGTGAACTCGCCTTCCAGGCAAGTGTGGCGGAACTCTTTGGTGAGCAGGACACAAGTTCGAGACAATACCCGCAACTGGAGTGAAAAGCGCCGCTTGGAGCCGAACACGACTTGATCGAGGAATTCGTAGAGGCCCACGTAATCGATCAGCGTTCGGGATTTGAGATTGCCGGCGGAAATGCGGCGCACCGGAACGACGACGTGGGTAGCCGGCAGGTACTTGGCGAGGATATTTTGCAGCCCCACCACCAACCCTGACAACCGGTCCCATTCGCCCCTCGCCAGGCGTACGATATGCCAAGCCATCGCATGCTGGTTCGCTTCCCGCTCACCAAAGGCGTCGTTCAGAGTGATTCCCAGAATGGTTGCGTGCGCTTCAATTTCGCGCGCCACGGGATGATAAATGGCATGCAACTCGGCGCAGAGCGGCACGAGCCCGCCCCCGCGCGGCTTCTCACGGAAGTCCATGCGCAGGACGCGACGCAATGCCACCCCCACCGCGACGAGAGCCAGAGCGCCAATAAGCCATTGCATCACCTCTAACTATAGGGAAAAGTTGTCTCCACTTCAAGCCGGAAGTTTTCGATTTCCCACCATTGTAGCCTAAATTGCGAGTCATGAAGATCCGGATACCATTAGTAGCCCCCGCCTGGGTGAAAGCCAGCAAGGGTCACGCCCCGGGTGGCCTTTTATCAGGCAAATTCCTGCTAATAAGTGCCGCTGCTCGCCGGCGCCGGTCAGGCCTCACCGGTAGCCGTGCATTTTGGTTTCTTGTACCAGCGGCCTATGACCGCTGACTTTTTGATTCCATGAAATCCGGCACTCCTAGAGCGCCGCTACAGCAAACTGCACCATCGCCTACTTGCCGGTAGTGACTCATTTTGAGGTGCCACGGGCTCCCCGCCCGTGAACGGGCACGGCCAAGATGGCCGTGGCACATCAAAATGAGTCACTACTTTCTTACCGGTTTTCTTGACACGGTTTTTGCGCGGCACCTATAATGCCGGTTCACCTGTGCTCGAATTCCTCTTCGCGAATTGTGGGTTATCCGCGTGCCCGAAAATGAACCGCCCGATCTCGTCCAGCAACGCAAGAAGAAGCTCCAGGCGATTGTCGACCTGGGCTTTGAGGCTTACCCGCGCAAATACGATGTCACTCATTCGATCCCGCAGATTCTAGCGGAGAACTCCGCGCTTTCGGCCGACGAACTCGCCGCGCGCAGGATTTCCGTACGTGTCGCCGGCCGGGTTATGACCGTACGCCCGCACGGCAAAGCGGGGTTTGCGCACCTCGCGGGCGGGGGCAAACGTTTGCAGATCTACGTGCGTCTCGACGCCGTCGGCGAACGCGACTTCGAGCTTTACAAACTCCTCGACCTGGGCGACCTGATCGGCGTGGAGGGCTATCTGTTTCGCACCCGGACCGGTGAGCTGACCGTGCACGCGGAGCATCTGCAATTCCTCGCCAAGGCGCTGCTGCCACTGCCGGAAAAATGGCACGGCCTCACCGACGTCGAAATCCGCTACCGCCAGCGCTACGTCGACTTAATCGCCAACGAAGAAGTGCGTATCGCCTTCGAGCGCCGTGGCCGTGTGGTGCGGGCCATCCGCGACTTCCTGGAGGCGGAGGGCTACCTGGAAGTTGAGACGCCCATGATGCAGCCGTTGGCAGGCGGCGCAATGGCCCGCCCTTTCGTCACGCATCATAATGCGCTCGACATGGACCTCTACCTGCGCATTGCCCCGGAGCTTTACCTGAAGCGCTTGATCGTGGGCGGCCTGGACCGCGTTTACGAGATCAACCGTAACTTCCGCAACGAGGGCATCTCCACCCAACACAACCCCGAGTTTACAATGCTGGAGTTTTATCAGGCCTACGCGGATTATCACGACATGATCGCGCTCACCGAACGCCTGCTACGCCATGTGACGGAAGCGGTGCTGGGCAGCGTGGAGTTCGACTATGGCGGCCAGCGCATTTCGTTTGCGAAATTTGAACGATTTACGATGAAGGAAGCGGTCGTCAAGTTTTGGCCCGCGGCCGCCGGGCCGGGGCCAACCCTTGACGACTTGGCGGAGCCTAAGGCTGTTTTCCCGTGGGTCGCGGCTTACAACGAGTGGGCGCAGCAGCCGGATAGCGGCGCTGAGCCTCTTCCGCGGGATGAGGGGAAGGCGCCGGGCATGGCACTGGCGGAGCTTTTTGAAGCGGTGGCTGAACGTCAGCTGATTCAGCCCACCTTCATCGTCGATTATCCTCTGGAGGTTTCGCCCCTTTCGAAGCAAAAGCTCGACGATCCTAACTTGGTTGAGCGCTTCGAGCTGTACGTGGGGGGCATGGAGATCGCCAACGCCTTCAGCGAGCTCAACGACCCCGTCGAGCAGCGCGACCGCTTTAATTACCAGCAGTTTCTGCGCGAGAAAGGCGATCTGACCGCGCACGCCATCGACGAGGATTACATTCGCGCCCTCAGCTACGGCATGCCACCCACCGGCGGCGAGGGTATCGGGATCGATCGCCTGACGATGCTGCTTACCGACTCGCGGTCCATCCGCGACGTGATCCTCTTCCCGCTGCTGCGGCCGGAGAAGCAGAGCGAGTAAGGCTGAGACTTGTAAGTCGTCAAAGGATTTCGTTTCCTTAGGGCACCGTTTCTCTTAACGTCATTTACCTAGAACGATAAAGGGGCGCTTCTGCGGTTTTGCCGCGGGGGGCCACCTTTTGACTCGTGGAATCTTCCCTTGGAGGTGAAAAGCCGCGTATGAACAAGTCACGACGAGATTTTCTCGGGATGCTGGGGGCCGCCGGCGCCGTGCCGTTGGCTGGCCAAGCCGTGTCAGGTTTCCTGCCGACACGGTCAACTACGGGAACTTCGGAGGAGCGCCGGATCGGGTACGGCATTGTGGGTCTCGGACGGATATCGATGGGCCAGTTCATGCCCGGCGTGCGGATTTCACAACGCTCGAAGGTGGTAGCCCTGGTCAGCGGCCACCGCGACAAAGCCGAGCGCGTGGCCGATCAATATGGCGTCTCGCGTCAAGCCATTTACGGTTACGACAACTACGAAGCGATCGCACACAATGCGGAGATCGACGCCCTCTATATTGCCCTGCCCAATGGCCTGCACGCTGAGTACACCATTCGTGGCGCCAAAGCCGGCAAGCATGTTTTGTGCGAGAAGCCCATGGCCAATTCGGTGGCGGAATGCGAACAGATGATTGCCGCTTGCCGGGAGGCGGGACGCAAGTTGATGATTGCTTACCGCTGCCGGCTGGAGCCCACCAATCTCCGCGCCATTGAACTTATCAGGCAGGGCTTCGTGGGGACCGTTGAGACCATCCACAGCGACGACGGGTTCGCCATGCGATCCGGCGAATGGCGGCTCACCAAGAAATTGGGCGGCGGTGGTCCGTTGATGGACGTGGGCATTTATAGCCTGCAAGCCTGCCGCTACTTGACCGGGGAGGAGCCGGCGGAAGTCAGCGGGATTTCCTCGGTGATGGATCACGATGGACGTTTCGCGGAAGTGGAAGAAAACCTGGTGTGGATGATGCGGTTCCCCTCCGGTGTGATTACCACCTGCCGAACTACTTACGGCGTTCCGCTTGGCCAGTGTTTTCGAGTCAACGGGACGAAGGGTTGGCTGGAAGCCGAGCCCTGCTTTGGCTACGAGGGACTTCATATGAAAGGGAAGGGCGAGGGGGCGGAGTTTGATGATGCGACCAATGACCCATCACCCCACCAGTTTGCCCGGGAGGCCGACCACTTTGCGGGCTGCATCCTGGAGAATCGCGAACCGGTGACTCCCGGCGAAGAAGGTTTGCGTGACATGCGATTGATCACGGCCATCTACCGGTCCTGCCAGGAAGGGCGTCCAGTGAAAACGGCGTAGCCGGGCGCAAGCACTGCGACTCTTGGCAAGCACCCGGCGGAATTGTGATTTCGGGGGATTATCCCTCGGGCGCTGCCGGATGGGCGGAAAGGGGTTTGCAAGCGGCCTCTAAGTCTTGGTAAACCCCGACGGCCTGGTTCAGGCGTGTCACTTTGAACATCTGGTGGACCTTGCCGGGGGCGCCCACGACGACAAATTGTCCTCCAGTCTTGTCCATAGTGCCTGAGCAAGTGGCTACCATCCCCGGTCCCGCGCTATCGATGAAAGTCAGCCCGCTCAAGTCCAATACCATCTTCCGGGAGCCCTCCTGGATGCGCTGCTTGACAGCGAAGAAATCCGGCCTGATTCTGCTTGGCGCATTCAGCCCGCTCGTTGATAATGATGGCGCGTATGAATTTTGAACTCTTCATGGCGCTTCGCTACCTCAAGGCCAAGCGGCGCCAGGCAGCCATCTCGATCATCACGGTAATTTCAGTTATAGGAGTCATGGCAGGGGTGTGCGCGTTGGTGATTGCGTTGGCCATCAACAATGGCTTTCGCGAGGAACTGGAAAACCGCCTGTTGGGCGCCACTGCCAATGTCAACCTGTTGCGCACCGAGAGCGACGGCATCCGGAATTTCGATGAGCTCTCCGATCGTCTGGCGCATTTACCACACGTCGTGGCCGCCGCCCCGTCGCTCTATGGCGAAGTTCTGGCCTCCCACGGCTCGCGGGCGGCGGGCATCGTGCTGAAGGGGGTTGATCCCGCGCGCGAAGTGAAAGTGGGCGACTTGCTGAGGCGCCTGCGGGAGGGTTCACTGGCGGGCCTGGCGGAGACCTTTCCTAACGCCGACCCCATCATTATCGGTAAGGAGTTGGCCAAGTCCCTGGGCGTTTTTGTGAATGACTCAGTGCTAGTGACTAGCCCCCAAGGCTACTTGACACCGCAAGGGGTGGTGCCCAAGTTCCGCCATTTCCGGGTGGTGGGAGTTTTCGATTCGGGGTTCTACGATATTGACGCCTCCTGGGCCTTTACCAACCTCCCCGCTGCGCAGCGCCTGTTTGACCTTGCGGACGTCGTCTCCGTGATCGAATTCAAGATTGACGACATTTACCGCGCCCCCCAGGTGGCGGAGGAGATTCGCCGCGCCGCCGGCCGGGGTTTCGACACCACGACCTGGATCGAGCAGAACCATTCCTTGTTCAGCGCGCTGCGGCTCGAGCGGCTGGTCACCATCCTGACGATCGGCCTCATCATGGTGGTGGCGGCGCTGAACATCTTCATCGCCCTGGTGATGATGGTAATGGAAAAGAATCGCGACATTGCCGTGCTCATGTCCATGGGCGCGCGGCAGCGCCAGGTGTGGGCGGTGTTCACGCTGCATGGAGTCGCCATTGGCGGGTTAGGCACCCTGCTGGGATTGCTCTTGGGTTACGGCGCCTCCTGGCTCGGCAATACTTACAAGCTGATTCCGCTCGAAGCCGATGTCTACGCGCTGTCGTCGGTGCCGTTCCATGCCCGGCCCCTCGATGGTTTGTGGATCGCGCTTGCGGCGCTCACCATCAGCTTTCTGGCGACTCTCTATCCATCGCTGGCGGCAGCGCGTTTGAATCCGGTGGAGATACTGCGGTACGAATGATGTCCGTAAACGACATGCCACGCACAACCGACAACGAAAACCGGACAGTTTTACGGGCCGAAAACCTGACAAAGATCTTCCATTCGGGTAGCGAAGAGGTGGTCGTTTTCGAGAACCTGAACCTGGAAATCCGCGCTGGGGAATGGGTTGCCCTGGTAGGAGAGTCAGGTTCCGGGAAGACAACTCTCTTGCATTTGCTCGCTGCTCTGGACACTCCGACGGAGGGTGAGGTATACTTCGAAGGACGGCGAGTGAGCGAGTTTCGCGAAGACCAACGCGCGCTCTATCGCAATGTAAAGATAGGCTTTGTCTGGCAGATGCACTATCTTCTGCCAGAATTCAGCGCACTTGAGAACGTTGTAATTCCGCAGTTGATGCGCGGATGTTCTATAGGTGCCGCCCGGGTACGCGCTCGAGAGTTACTGGGCGAAGTCGGCTTGGAAAACGCTTCGGGACGCCGCATCGGAGAGCTGTCCGGCGGTGAACAGCAAAGGGTGGCCCTGGCCCGGGCGCTTGCCAATCAGCCGGCCCTGTTGCTGGCCGACGAGCCCACGGGAAGTTTGGACCACCGTACGGCGCAGCGAGTGATTGACCTGCTCGAAGCATTGCATCAGTCACATCACTTGACGTCTGTGCTGGCGACGCATAATTTGGATCTGGCCCGTCGCGCCAATCGGACCTTGCGTTTGGCGAATGGAAAGCTGACGGAAGCGGTAGTTCCAGGAGTTCCCTGACTCCCGCTTCCCCTAAGAGCAAGGGGAGGCGGGATTCCCAAAAAGGACTGAGGAGCTATGTTCGAGAGGTACACCGAAAAAGCGCGGCGCGTGATCTTTTTCGCTCGTTATGAAGCCAGCCAGTTTGGCAGCCCCTACATTGAAGCCGAGCACCTGCTCTTGGGGTTGCTGCGCGAAGACAAGGCCCTCACCAACCGCTTCCTGCGTTCGCACGCCTCCATTGAATCCATCCGTAAACAGATCGAGGGGCGCACCCCCATCCGTGAGAAGGTCTCGACCTCCGTGGATCTGCCGCTTAGCCAGGAGTGCAAGCGCGTTCTGGCTTATGCTGCCGAGGAAGCCGAACGCCTTGTGCACAAGCACATCGGCACCGAGCACCTGCTGCTGGGGCTGCTGCGCGAGGACAAGTCGTTTGCGGCCGAAATCCTGCATGAGCGCGGCCTGCGCCTGTCCACGTTGCGCGAGGAGCTGAGCCGCGTCCAGAACGACAAGGCCACCAACAGCCGCCCCAAAGAGACTTCGCTGCTGGGCGAGTTCAGCCGCGACCTGACCCAGTCGGCTTTGGAAAACCAGCTTGATCCCCTGATCGGCCGCGAAGCCGAACTGGAACGCGTGGTGCAGATTCTCTGCCGCCGCACCAAGAACAATCCGGTTTTGATCGGCGAACCCGGCGTGGGTAAGACCGCCATCGTGGAAGGCCTGGCGCAGCGCATCGCGGACGGAGATGTGCCTTCCTTTCTCGCCGACAAGCGCATCCTGGCCCTGGACCTCTCGCTCATTGTGGCGGGGACCAAGTATCGGGGCCAGTTTGAAGAGCGCCTGAAGACCATCATGAAGGAGCTGATGGAGGCGCAGAACGCGATCATTTTCATCGACGAGCTGCACACCCTGGTGGGCGCGGGCTCGGCGGAAGGTTCCCTCGACGCCGCCAACATTCTGAAGCCGGCGCTGTCGCGCGGGGAAATTCAGTGCATCGGCGCTACCACTCCGGCCGAATATCGCAAGTCCATCGAAAAAGATCGCTCGCTCGAGCGGCGCTTCCAGGCCGTGAAGGTGCCCCCGCCCAACGAGGGCGAAGGCGTCAAGATTCTCTTCGGCATCAAGGACCGCTACGAGAAGTTCCATGCCGTGACCTACACCGACGAGGCCCTGAATGCGGCCGTCTACCATTCCAATCGCTACATCCCCGATCGCTACTTGCCGGATAAAGCCGTCGACTTGGTGGATGAGGCGGGGGCGCGCGTCAAGCTGCGGCAGAGTTCCTTGCCCGAGGAAATGATCGATGTGCAGAAGCGCATTAAATTCGTGGTGCACCGTATGGAGAACGCCATTGCCAACCACGAATTCGAGAAGGCGCGGTTCTACTCCGACGAAGAGCGCAAGGAGCGTGAAAACCTGCGCTTGCTGCGCGAGAAGTACAACATCGACGAGACCGCCATGGGCGTGGTGACGCGCGAAGACATCGAGGAAGTGGTCTCGCGTTGGACCGGCGTTCCGGTGACTTCCATCAAGGAAGAGGAAGGCTCCAAACTCCTGCGCATTGAGGAAGAGCTCCACAAACGCATCATCAGCCAGGACCGGGCAATTTCCGCCCTGGCGCGCGCCATTCGCCGCTCCCGCGCGGGACTGAAGCTGCCGGGCCGGCCGGTGGGCTCTTTCCTTTTCCTGGGTCCGACCGGTGTGGGCAAAACGGAAATGGCGCGCTCTCTGGCCGCCTTCCTGTTCGGCTCGGAGCGCGCCCTGGTGCGGTTCGACATGTCGGAGTTCATGGAGAAACACTCGGTCTCGAAGTTGATCGGCTCACCGCCGGGCTACGTTGGTTATGAGGAGGGGGGCCAGCTCACGGAGCGCGTGCGGCGTGCGCCTTATTCCGTGATCCTGCTGGATGAAATTGAAAAGGCTCACCCCGACGTGTTTAACATTCTCCTGCAGGTTTTCGAGGACGGCCAGTTGACGGATGGCCTCGGCAACACCGTGGATTTCAAGAACGCCATCATTATCATGACCTCCAACATCGGCGCGCGTTATCTGGAGCGCCGTTCCCACATGGGGTTCCAGTCGGCGGCCGAAGGCGCCACGGAAAAAAAGGCCGAAGAACTGGTGATGAGCGAGGTCAAGCGGCTGTTCAATCCCGAGTTCTTGAACCGTCTGGATGAAACCATCGTTTTCAATGCCCTGACGGATAATGATCTGGTCCAGATCCTGGACCTCTTGGTCGGGCAGATGAACCAGAATCTCACGCAGAAGAACATTTCCCTGACGCTATCGCCCGAGGCCGCCCGCTGGATTCTGGACAAGACCTGTGCTGATCGCTCCTATGGCGCCCGGCCCTTGCGTCGGGCATTACAGAGGTACGTCGAAGATCCGCTCTCGGAGGCACTAATTCAGGGTGAAATTCACCCTCCGGCGGTCCTGGAAGTTATCGTCGAGAACGAGGCGCTTTACTATCGTTCCGTAAACGACAAACTGGTCGGTGCCACACCGCTCTCCCACTAGGGCGAGTCGCCAAGGTTACCCCAGCCGCTAAGCGGACAATCCACACACTCGGCTCCTGCGAAGCCAGACTCTTGGGTAGATGAAACGAGGTGTTGTGGTGCGAAAACAGCTCCAGCCAACTTCTGGCGGGATCTCCGCATCGGATTGTCTTGGTTTTCGCAGGTGTGAGGGGGGGATCGCGTTCTCTTGAAAAAGACGAGTTGGCGTGTGCCTCGACTTCGATGGAAGCCGTACAGGCTGGGTCTTCTCACCCTGGCACTGACGCTGTTTTCGCCTCTTCTGATGACCGCGCAGAACCCTCCCGCGGACCAGAAAACCAACAATCCTCCTCCTCCCGCGACGAAGGAATCACAGAAGCCGCCTGAAAAAAAGACCGAGGAGCCCGCTCCCGCCCCGGGGCAGCTCAAGCTGGAAACCCCGGAGGCTCCCTCGCCGCCCACGCAGAAGCCAGCGGGCCAGCCCCAGACGCCGCCCACGGGCCAGAAACTGGAGACCCCCACGGCGCCGGGCCCGCCGCCCACGGAAGAACATAAGCCTACCGTCGAGGGGCCCGTGATCTTCCGCGGCAACCGGCGCATTCCCGCCGCCACCCTGCGCGCGCGCATCTTCACCCACCCCGGGGACGTCTATGATGAGAACGCCCTGGAGCGCGATTTCATGGCGCTGTGGAACACCGGCTTCCTGGACGACATCCGCCTGGAAGTTACCGACTTGCCCGACGGCAACAAGAGTATTACCTTCTATGTGCGCGAGAAGAAACTGGTCCGCAGCATCGATTATAAGGGGTTGAGCACCGTTCAACAGTCCGATGTTCTGGACGAGTTCAAGAAAGAGAAAGTCGGCCTCTCGATCCAGTCACAGTATGACCCCGTCGTCATCAAGCACGCCGAAGTGGTGTTACAGGGGCTGTTGGCCGCGCACGGCAAGATGTTCGCGACGGTTCGCCACCGCACCCGGAACATTCCTCCCAATTCCGTGGCGCTGACTTTCATTGTGGTGGAAGGGCCCAAGGTGAAAGTCGGCAATGTGGCGTTTGAGGGCAACACCGTGTTTTCAGATCAGCAACTCGCGCGGGCCATGAAGTATTCGCGCCCGGCGGGTGCGCCGCCGTGGTTCTACTGGTTTCATAAGACCTACGATCGGGAACGCATCGCCGCTGACCTCGAAAACATTCGCGATCTTTACCGCGATCACGGCTACTTTTTGGCCCTCGCCAAGGAGCCTGAAACCAAGATGGTCGACACCGGGCGGCGCTGGCCGTTCTTTTTGTGGAGCTGGGGCCGCGGCAAGCGTGTGGATCTGAAGATCGGAGTCGAGGAAGGTCCGCAGTACCGTTTGGGAAAATTTGTCATTCGCGGCAACAAACTTTTCAAAACGGAGCAACTGGCCCCCATCCTGGGCATCAAGCCCGGGGACATCTTCGCGCTCGGCAAAGTGCGCAAGGCCACCGAGAATTACACCAAACTGTACGGCAATTACGGTTATATCAACTTCACCGCGGAGCCGGATTTTGAGACTGACAACAAACGGAAACTCATCAATCTGGCGCTGGATTTTGAGGAAGATAAACAGTTCACGATTCACCGCATCGAGTTCTCGGGAAACACCAAGACGCGCGACAAAATTATCCGGCGGGAGTTGCTCGTCGCGGAAGGCAGCGTCTTCAATTCCCAATATTGGGACTTGAGTGTGCTGCGTATCAACCAGCTTGGCTTTTTCGATGAGGTTAAGAAAGAAGATTACGAAATCAAGCAGAACGCTAAAGACAGCACCGTCGACATTCTGGTAAAGGTCAAGGAGAAGGGAAAGAACTCCATCGGGTTTTCAGGCGGTATCAGCGGTCTGGCGGGCAACTTTGTAGGTTTCAACTACGCTACTAATAACTTCCTGGGCCTGGGTGAAACGCTGAGCCTGGCGTTCCAGTGGGGCACTTTCCAGAAGATGTATTCCTTCGGATTCACGGAGCCTTATCTCTTTGACCGCCCGATTTCCTCGGGTTTCACGGTTTTTAAGAGCGATTACAACTACAACCAGTTGCGGCAGCTCGCCGTTTACACAGGGATCAATCCCAACGCCCTGGCGCAGTCGTCTTACGGCCAGCTTTACGGGCAAAACTTTACCCAGAATTCTGACGGCTTCACGGTGTTCGCCAGCTACCCGTTGCATCGCGTTTTTGCGCGCGTGGGTCTGACTTACAGCTACACGCATAGCAGCCTGCAGGCCTTCAGTTCGGCCTCCGAGGCCTACTTTGAGGCCATCAACTTTACCGGCTTGACGGGGGCCAGCGCCTTGACGGGGATTAATTCCAGCTCTATCATGCCGACCTTCCTCTATAACACCATCAACAGCGTTTGGAATCCCACCCGCGGCAAGTATCTTTATGGGGCCATTTCGTTCTCAGGAAGCGTGATCGGTGGGAATGTGGATACGGTCCGGCCGGTGATTGAGGCCAAATATTTCCGCCCCGTGCGGCACGTGCGCTCGGATAAGCCGACTGCGATCGGCATGCGTTTTCTGGCGTCTACGACGACGGGATTTAGCGGCAGGGTTATCCCGCCCTTCTCCCGTTTCTATATCGGTGGTGAGCAGGATATCCGCGGCTTTGACATCCGCACCGTAAGCCCGGTGGCCTTCTATCCCAGTATTACTTCCGTGTGCAACCGTGACAACGCCGGCAACCCGATTATGGCGGTGGGTAGCAACGGCAGTCCTACCGGGGCCTGCGGGTCCTCCACCAGCTTCCCCATTCATTCGCCGATCTTCCCCGGCGGCGATACCGAAATCATCACCAACTTCGAGTATCGGGTTCCCATTGCCGGGCCGGTCACGATGGCTGCTTTTCTCGATGCGGGAGCTACGGGGGTGTTGTGGCCGAACCAACTCAAGCTTACGCCCAATGCCTTCAGCTCGATTACGAGCCAGTATCCATATTTTCCCCTTCCCCAGGAATTAAAGCCCATCGGCAATACCAATTTCCGCCCGCACAGCTCGACCGGCCTCGATATGCAGGTCATTCTTCCCATGGTCAACATGCCGGTCCACATCTTTTACGGGTATAATTGGCTGCGGATGTCTAACGTTATTACACCGCCCCAGAATCTACCGCCGGAGTCGCTTTTCCCCAACCCGGCGACTTACTTGGACGCCTTGCGGAATTTCGTCCCCTTCCGGCTGCGCGACATCAAGGGGCGGGTGGGTTTTACCGTGGAGCGCACATTCTAGACATAGGGGAAATGAGTTAGAATAAAACCGTAAATCCGGACTTTAACTTTTCAAAGGAGTTTGAATGAAGAACCGATTGATTGCACTCACCGCACTACTCGCATTCCTGGCAGTTCCACTATCCTTAGCTGCCCAGAGTCCGCCAACCACCCAGGGCAAGATCGGAGTGATTAACATTCAGGCGGCGATCGGCGACAGTGCCGAAGGTAAGAAAGTCTTTGCAGACCTGTCGAAAAAATATCAGCCCCGCCAGCAAGAACTGCAGCGCCTCCAGCAGGAAATCCAGGCCCTCCAAGACCAGCTCTCCAAGGGGGCAAACACGCTGAGTGATGAGGAACAACGCCGCCTGGGCCGGGATATTGAGGACAAGCAGAAGATCTTGAAGCGCTCCACCGAGGACGCCCAGGCTGATTTCGGCACCGACCGGGACGAGGCCATCCGCCGGATCGGGCAGAAAATGGTCCGCATCATCCAGGATTACGGCAAGCAGAATGGCTTCTCGCTGATCTTGGATGGAGGCCAGATTCCGATTTATTACGCCGCTACGGATATGGACATTACGGAGGAGATCTTAAAGCGCTATGACGCCGCGAATCCGGTGGCCGAGGCGGCCGCCCCTGCTGCTAAGCCAGCCACCACTCCCAAGCCGGCTGCGACCACTCCGAAACCGACGGCAAAGCCTTAATTGTGGTTCCTGCCGCGCCTGAATCCCTTCTTGAGGTCTCGCACCACCGCCCCGTGGAAACATGGGGCGAGGTGTCTTCACAGACCGAGTCCCGTGACTTGCCCCCGTTCAGGCCCGGTCCTGGGGCTCGGCGTGGATGCTGATTTTGGAGAGTTGCGGGAAGGCCTTTCGGAACTTGAATTCCAGTGTTTCCGTCAGGTCGTGGACCTTGGCAATGGGCAGATCGGGTGCGAGGGAGCAATGCATCTGCACCACCACATTGCCTCCCACTTGATGAGCTTCGACGTTGTGGCAATCCAGCACCCCCGGCGTCTCCCGCGCAATTTCCTCCAGCTTCCGTTCCACGGCCTGGCGATCCATGGGGTCGACGTTCCCCGTTTCCACGGCCACCAGCAGCGGTTCCAGGTGCACGTTCACTTCGTTCACTTCCGGCAGCTTTTCCTTGATCTCGCTCTCGAGTTGCGTAGCGCGTTCGTGGGCTTCCGCCAGCCGCAAGGTCGGCTCCACTTCCAGGTCCAGGTGGACGTTCACACGGCCGTTCACTTCGTAGGCCGTCACCTCGTGAACCAGGAAATTCCGCCGGTGCGCCACGGCGCGGATTTTCGCCACCAGGTCGTGGGAGGAAGGCTCCTGGGGCGTCGTGTGAATTACCACGTCGGCGGTGGGGAAAAGGCGATGAACCTCCGCCTCCACCACGTCGGCGACGGATTTGGCGTGTTCGAGCGAAATGTTGCCGGCCAGCGTGAGCCGTAAATCCACAAACAGCCGGCTGCCGCTCTGACGCGTCCGGATGCGGTCAAGGCTGAGCACGCCGGAGACGCGCGTCACGGCTTCGGCAATCAGCGAAGTGGAGTCGCTGGGCGCGGCGTCCACCAGCGCATCCACGGTTCTCTTGCCCAGCCGGAAGGTGATGTAGACGATGATCCCCGCCACGATCAGCGCGGCGATGGAGTCAGCATCGCGCAGCCATCGGAGGTGCTGCTGGTCCGCCACGTAAACCAGGATCAATCCCAGGATGACCACCGTCGAGCTGTAAACGTCGGTGGAGAAGTGCAGGGCGTCAGCTTCCAGCGCCTGGCTGTTGTATTTGCGTGCCACCCGGAAGAGCGCGCGCGAGCGGAAGGAGTCGATGGTGATGGAAATGAACATGACGCCGAAGGCCCAGAGCGAAGGCTCCACGTGCACGGCGCGAAAGAACAGCCGCCGCACCGCTTCCCAGACGATCCACGCGCAGGTGATGAAGAGCAAACCGGTTTCCATGAAGGCGGAAAGGTGTTCGACCTTGCCGTGCCCAAAGGGGTGCTGGGGGTCGGCGGGCAGGTCGGAAACCCGCACGGAAAAGTAGGTCATCAGCGCCGCCACCAGGTCCAGGCCGGAGTGCAACGCCTCGGAGAGAATTCCCAGGCTTCCGGTGAGGATGCCGACCGCCATCTTCAGCGTGGTCAGCAGGACCGCCGCCGCAACGGAAGTCAGGGCAACAGCTTGCTTCTCCCGGCTGTACGCGTTGAGCGTACTGGTCCCCTGATATGTGGACATTGGTCTGAGGGCGATTATACCTGAACTCCGCGAAGCCGCGGGTTTCCGTGGCGTTACCCGCGGTTGTCCAGGTCCTCCAAGGCGGCCTGAAGTTCACGCTGGGCGTGGTGCTTCGCTTGGCGGCCGGTGACTTCCACTCCCGCCGCCAGCACCTTGCGCGCCTCGTCGGGACGTCCTTGGGCAAGAAGGAACATCCCGGCTTGGTAGTAGGTGGCGGCGTATTGGGGATGGTGGATGAGCAGGTACTCGAAATGGGTCCACGCCGACGCCGGTTCGGTTTTGGCAAGCTCCATGGCCAATCCGTAACGCGCGAAGGTATTGTCCGGATCTTGCCGCAAGGCCTCTTCCAGAAATTCGCGCCGGGTTTTTTCGGCTTCCGGGGACAATTTCCCTCCCTGCGGCCTTGTGGGGTAGGGGTGTCATTGGCAAGTGGCACGGGCTTCCCGCCCGTGAACGGTCACGGCCAAGATGGCCGCGCCACAGCCAATGACACCACTATCGCCTTGTGGAAACCGGTTGCATCGCTCCACTGGCTCGCATAGTATAGGCAGACGAACTCGGCAAGGCAAATGTTTCACCGGGGGTTGCGCCGCGGAGGGACACACCGCGGGCGATCCTGCCTCAACCTTGCGGTGGTTCGGAACTTCGAACCGGACCGGACCGATCCCAGGAAGGTGCTGAACCTAAAGCCTGAGCGCTCCTCCTTCGGATGATGCATCGCGCGGGTGTGCGCCGCACAGCAAATTTTCGTTGTGAAGTTTGAAAGCCATGCCGAAACCCAAAGGGAGAACCATTGCTGAATCTTGCGTGCAAATGGTGGAAGTGGTGTTGCCCAATGACGCCAATCCGCTGGGCAACATGCTGGGCGGCAAGGTGATGCACTTGATTGACATTGCAGGGGCGGTGGCCGCGCATCGGCACGCCCGCTCCCAGGTGGTGACGGCTTCCGTGGATAACCTGGATTTTCTCTATCCCATTCGCGTGGGCGAGCTCATCGTCCTGCGCGCCCACATCACGCGTGCCTTCCACACTTCCATGGAGGCGGAGGTGCGCGTTTATCTGGAGGATTACCTGACCGGCGAGCGGCGGCAGACCAGTTCGGCCTTCGTCACTTATGTGGCCCTCGACGCCGCCGGAAAGCCCAAAGAAGTTCCTCCGCTGATACCCCGTACCGCGGAAGAGAAGCAGCGATACCGCGAGGCGCTGGAAAGGCGCCGGCGACGGCTGGCCCTCGCGGCCCGCGCCCATCGGCATTATTTCGAGAAAGGTTAACAAGCGCACGCATCCCGCAGTTGCGCGCGGAAGAGCGCAACGCGGGAACTGGAGGTGCAGTCATGAAGGTCAAGCGGAACAAGACTTTTTCCGGTACACCGTGGGAGCCCAAGATGGGATATGCGCGCGCTGTGCAGGTGGGAGAGGTGGTGCATGTTTCCGGCACGACGGGCACGGATCCCTCCGGCAAGGTGCTGGCCCCCGGCGATATGTATGCGCAAACCGTGCAGACGATTCGCAACATTGAAAACGCCCTAAAGCGGCTGGGATTGGGCCTCGAACACGTGGTGCGCACCCGCATCTACGTGACCGACATCGACCGTTGGGAGGAAGTAGCCAAGGCCCACGTCGAATTCTTTGGGGAGGTCCACCCCGCCACCAGCCTCATCGGCGTCGCGCGCCTCATCGATCCCGAGATGCTGGTGGAAATTGAAGCGGAAGCGGTGGCCTGAGCGCCGGACGCCCGATGGTTCCGCGCGGGCGCGCCTGGGACGCGCAGCGGCAAAGGTCGACCATGCTCTCCTATTCCTTTGCGGAAGGCGCGGAACTGCGGCTGCTCGAGCACCGGCACGCCGAGGAGCTATTTGCGCTCGTCGATCAGAATCGGTCCTTCCTGCGCCGATGGCTGACGGACTGGGATGTGCAGAAATCGCTCGACGACTGCAAGGCCGTCATCAAGTCCTCGCTCGAGCAACTGGCGGCCAATAGCGGCTTCACCCTGGGCATCTGGTGGGAAGGCCGCCTGGCCGGTGTCATCGGGGCGGGGCAATTCGATTGGGAAAATCGCTCCACGAGTGTCGGCTACTGGCTGGGGGAAGCTTATCAGGGAAAAGGCCTGGTCACGGGCGCTTGCCGGGCGGTGTTTGATCACCTTTTCCTGGAACTTAAACTCCAGCGGATCGAAATTCGCTGCGCCACCAATAATCCCAAAAGTTGCGGCATCCCCCGACGACTGGGCTTCCGCAAGGAGGGCGTCCTCCTCCAATCCCAAGCCTTCAACGACGGCTACCTCGACATCGAAGTCTACGGTCTGCTGGCGGAAGAGTGGAACCGCGTCACCTGACGCGCGCTTCCTAAACTTTCAGGAAGATTTTCTGCCGGTAGAGGAAATACAAAAACAGCCACATGGTCATGACCACGCCGCAGGCCCAGATGAGAGGCTGGGCAGCGCCGAAGAATCTCATGGCCCCATGCAGGAAGATATTGGTAATGGGTGCGATCAGGTGAAAACGGTCGACGAGATAGATGGTGATGGCGTTCATGCCGATCACCTTAAAGAAGAATGACCAGCGCTGGAAGCCGCGGACGTCGATAATCCAGTAGAACAGCGCGAGGAGCAGCAGGCTCCAGCCGCCCGCGAAGAGCACAAAGGAACTTGTCCAGATGTTCTTGATGATGGGGAAATCGTAACTCCACAGCAGCGCCAGGAGCAGGCTGGCGGCGCCCGCCAGGGCGAGCCCCAGCGCCTTGCGGCGCGGCGAGTTTTTGGAACGCAGCCAATGGCCTGCCAGCACGCCCATGAGCACGGTCGAGACCGCGGGGAGTGTCGAGAGCAGACCTTCATTGTCACCGAAGAAGTAACAGCAGTAAGGGCGCGGAAGGAAGAGCCGGTCGAGGTAAGCCACCAGATCGCCCTCGGGCGTAATCACGCCGGCGCCGAAACCGGGCACGGGCACGAACTTCAGAATCAGCCAGTAGACCACCAGAATCCCGCCCGCCACCCAGGCCTGGCCGCGAATGCCGGTCTTCATCACCACCAACGCCGCCAGGAAATAGCAAATGGCGATGCGTTGCAAGACGCCGGAGATGCGCAGGGTGTGAAGGTTGAAATCGAATAGGCCATTGTAAATGTAACCCAGCAGGAGGAGCACCAGCAAGCGCCGCACCAGGTGACCATAAAGCTGGCGGCGATGGGCGCCTTCCTCCAACCGCCGGGACAGCGAAAACGGCAGCACCAGCCCCACCACGAAAAGGAAGAGCGGGAAGATCAGATCGTAAAAGTGAAAGCCTTCCCAAGGGACGTGTTGAAATTGCGTATTGAGCCCGGCCGTAAGGGGGCTGGGCAAGACTTTGTGAAGCGCGTGGATGATTTCTTCACCGCCCGCGATCCAGAACATGTCGAACCCCCGCAGCGCATCAATGCACCCCACGCGCTTTCGGAGGAATGGTACCGCTGGAGCTTCGTCAGTCATGAGAGTATCACCAGGGTCGGGGGGGCCTTAAAAGACGCCGCGCCCACCGAGCCATTATCCACACTTGCTCACCTCAGGGGAAGAGAAAGTCCGGGAGGGGCGGGGTGGGGAGGCCGGGGATGAATCTAACGGGGATTTCTCACCACGCCGAGTTGTTCTGTTTGGGCGGTCGGAAGGGCGGGGCTTTAAAGCCCCCTGTCATTGTCAACACCACCCCTTTATCCCCTCCTCATCTGAGGAGGGGAGTTCTTTGGCAACTCCCCTCCTGATTCAGGAGGGGTGGCGCCTTGGGCGCCGGGGTGGTTATCCGCAGTGGGGCGTTTTTCCGCAGCATGTTTAGCCCCTCCCTTCCCAAGGCGCGGTGAGAAATCCGGGCTAAATCCTCTTCGCTTTCCAGCGGCCGAGCCGGAAAAGTCCAACGGTTGCGGCGGCGATCGCGCACTCTGCCGCCACGATCGCCCAGTAGACTCCTTGGGAACGCATGCCCAACGGGATGGCCAGTTCGTAGGCGAGCGGAATCTCTAGCAGCAGGAATCCGAAAAAGTTCACCCAGGTGGGCGTGAGGGTGTCTCCTGCGCCATTAAACGCCTGGAGCATCACCATGCCGTAGGCGTAGCCCACGTTCCCGACACTGAGAATGCGCAAGCAGGAAGCGCCGGTGGAGACTATCGCCGGGTCGTGAGTGAAGATGCGGACGATGGGCACCGCAAAGATCATCATCACCAGCCCTTCACCACCGAGAAAAAGCGCGTTATACCAACCGGTTCTCCAAACCGCTTCCTCCGCCCGCTCGGGTTGCTGGGCGCCAAGATTCTGCCCCACCAGAGTGGCCGCGGCGCCGCTCAATCCCCACGCCGGAAGGAGGAAAAAGATGATGATGCGGATACCGATGGTATAGCCGGCGAGGGCGGCGCTGCCAAAGACGCTGACAATCCGCACCAGGCTGATCCAGGCGATATGGGGAATCACCAGTTGAGTAATGCCCGTCAGCGAAACTTTGAGCAGGCGCAGCATGACTTGCGCCTTGAGACGAAGGTGCCGGGTGAGGACGCGAATGTGTTCGCCCCCCTTGAACAGCCGGTAAAACTGATAGACCACCCCGACGCTGCGCCCGGTGAGCGTCGCCACCGCCGCGCCGGTCACGCCCAGGCGCGGGAACGGCCCCAGGCCAAAGATCAAGCAGGGGTCGAGAAGCAAGTTAATCGAATTCGCCACCCACAGGACGCGCATGGCGATGGCCGCGTCTCCGGCGCCGCGAAACACGGCATTGGTCAGAAACAGCAGCAACACCACGCTACAGCCACCCATGGCGATCCGCGCGAAGCCCGTCCCCACCGCCAGAATTGCCGGCGACGCGCCCATCAGCCGCAGCAGCCGGGGAGCCAGAAAAAAGCAGGGCGCTCCCATGCTCAGGCCGGCGACGAGACCCAGCGCAATCGCCTGCACTCCCGCCACCGCGGCTCCTTCCCGGTCTTTTTCGCCGATGCGCCGCGCCACCATGGCCGTGGCGGAGAGCCCCAGGCCCATGCCCACCGAGTACACCACCGTCAGCATCGACTCGACCAGCCCCACCGTGGCCACGGAATCCGCGCCCAGGTGCGCTACCCAGAAGACGTCGACGATGGCGAAGAGAGATTCCATGAACATCTCGAGAACCATGGGCACGGCGAGAAGAAAAATCGCGCGGGGAAGGCTGCCCGTGGTGTAGTCCTGGTGCGTACCGCGCATCGCTTCGCGCACCGCGGCCCAGAAAGAAGATGCGGGGCGAGTTGTGACGGCGGTGGCCATAAACACCTGGTAATAAGTTTGGGTACTGGTTTCGGCCCGGACCGGGGCTCTGCGGATTCAAAGCCTCACGAAGTGCGAGCTACCGCGGCATGGTCATCATAATACTATTACCTTACGACAGGGGGGGTGTCGCGGGCAAGCGGAATCACAGAGGAGAGAATCGCAATGCTCTGATGCGCTACCTGCTGCCAGATTTAAATTGACAATACAAGTTAATTCAATTAGGATACTTATGAAGATGGGCTGCGCCGCTGTCACCTTCCAGGTCATCTGAATCGCATCAGGTTATCTGCAACCGCCCTGTTTCGGCGAACGCCCGGGGATGTCCACTCTGGTCCCGAGCGGCCATCTGACAGGAAGTCTCTGATACTTGCCCCCGGAGGGAACGATGTCGCAAAGAAACGGTGACAAAGCCAGGTTCGGGCGGCAGCGTATCCGTAAAGTTCTCCTGCGGAAGCATATGCGGGATTTGCAGAAGAAGCTGACAGGCAAGATGCCAGAGCCAAACATCGCCACGGCCCAGCAAGCCAGCGCCTGACAGTTGGCGCTCGGGCGGAGCGGGCGGCGCGCGTTAATTTGCCGCAAGCGAACCGGCTCAACCTTCGCCCTCCAGCCACGCTTGAAGGGGCAATGCTTGCAGGCCGCGAGCGGGTGTGATTCATGCATATTCAGTATGGTGGGTTTGAAGCGGTAGCCAATTCGCGGATCTACAACTTTCGCGTGCTCGACGTCACCCGGGCGCCGCGCGAATTCACGGTCAGAATTCAATCGGATACGAATCATTGGGCCTCCTTGAAGCTTCAGGATGGCCCGGGCATCTGTTTTGAGCGGCTGGAGCAGGAATTGGGCCGGGAAACAACCGCCTCCTCGGCAGAGCTCAACCTGCAAATCAGCGAGCTGGACATCCGGGTATATCTGGCGCGGCACTACCCGCCCGTGAAGACGTTTGGGCGCAAGGAGCTTCCGGAACTCCCCCCTGACCCACGCGCCGCGCAGACGTAACCATGAGAGGGGTTTCAATCTACCGATTCTTTCGCCAAAAAAGGAGGCATTTATGCATTCACTCCCCGAAGGCCGGTGCGTCAGGCACTTTCAGTATGGGCTGGGTGTGGTAACTCATTCGGACGCCGAGCGCACCTCCATCGATTTCCACCTGCATGGACCGAAGAAATTTGCCACCAAGATCATGGTAGTTGAGTTGTCGAATGAAGCCATTCCGCTCAAGCCTTCGCCACCCCGGCGCCGCAGGAAAGCCCCCGTCCAACTTCAGGCTTAGCCCGATTATCTCACCATGGTTTTGGAAGGGCGGGGCTCTAGCCCCGCCCTTCCGCCCATCCCAACGGAAAGCTGTGGGCCTCAAAAGCAGGTCCGCGCTACCTTGCTGGCAAAGTCCGCCGCGGTCTTTGAGCCCCCGAAGCCTGCCCCTGCGCTCCGCTCAGGGCAAGCTCTGAGCGGAGCGCAGGGGGGGCGATCTACCCAATCCCCCAGACCACCCTTCACCACGGAGGCACCGAGGCGCACTGCGGCGGAGCCGCAACCCAAGCTGTGCCATGGCCGTCCCGGCCATGCCCGAGCACGGGCGGGACGCCCGTGGCACAGAGGAAAACCGGCGGATGCTCCGGGCCACAGGCTGCTAGGGCGGGCGGACGGCTCCCCTCCTGATTCAGAGCTTGTCCTGAACGCAGTGAAGGAAGGGGGACGGCGCGTTCGCGCCAGGGGTGGTTACGGGACCTTAAATCCCAATCCCTAATTCCTAGCGGGGGGTGGCGGAAGTCATGATGTGGGTAAATCGTACGGGTGTATATTTAATGTCGCTCTGCGGTTGCAAACCACAATTGCTGCGCCATCGGGAGGACCCGCGTATGAGAACCGACAGAACTAAAAAACTTCCACTCTTTTTCACCCAGGTCATCGGGTCGCTGCCGCGACCCCAGTTCGTCCAGGATCTTATCAACCGGCGATCGGAAATGCCCGGGGAGCGCTTCCAGGCGGTGATGGACGACGTGGTCACTTTTGCCATCCGCCTACAGGAGCAGGCAGGCCTCGACGTCATCAGTGATGGGGAATGGCGGCGGGTGAATTACGTGAATGAGTTTCTGCTACGAGTAGGAGGTTTCGAAAAAATCCGGCCATACGAGCATGCTGGCGAGAAGAAGGTCCAATATGTCGTGACCGGAAGGATGCAAGCTCGCGAGCCTGTGTTTGTCCGCGACGCTAAGTTCCTGGTGAACCACACTGACCGCGTCACCAAGTTCGCCCTACCCAGTCCGTTCCTGATCGCCATCCGCTACTGGCAGGAGGATTTTTCCCGGCAGGCATACCCTACGGAGCAGCACTTCATGGAGCATCTCACCGAGATCCTGGCGGCCGAGGCCAAGGCGCTGGTAGGGGCCGGCATTGACATTGTGCAGCTCGACGACCCGGCCCTGGTGTATTTCTGCGATCAAAAACTGATGGAGCAGGGCGAAACGCACGATTCGCGCTTGCGTAGGGCCTGGGATCCAGACCGGCAGGTCGCCGAGGCGGTCAGTTGCATCAACCGCATCCTCGAAGGTCTTGCCGCCGAAACGCATCTCCACTGTTGCCACAGCGTGTACAAACGCAAGAGCGACGTCGCGGGGAACTATGAGCCGCTGCTTCCCCGGCTCAGAAATGCGAAGATCGACCGTCTCAACCTGGAATTCGCTTACCAGAATGTCGGCGTCCCCAGCGACTTAAAACTCCTGCCGGAGGGTGTGGGGGTCGGTATGGGTGTAGTCGACGTGCGTAGCGAGCGCCTGCCCGAGGTTCGAGAAATCGAGTTGCTGGGCGCTGCCGGCGCAGAGATGGTCAGCCCCGACCGCATCGCCCTGAACCCCGACTGCGGCTTCGCTCCGGACTCGGGACAGCCACCGACGATTGACGAGGCGTTCCTCAAGCTCTCCCGCCTCACGGCCGCAGCCGAGCGCCTCCGCCGCCGCTTCCAGCATCGAGGCGAACAGCGAGCAACCCATGCATGACCGAAGCGCAGTGCGGCGAGGGCATGGTGACACGTTAGCGTACTATTTGGCTTTCGGACGAACCGCGGACCGGCAGAACAGATCCGCGCGACGCTCTTAACGGGGAGGGATTTAATGCGACGACGCGAATTATTGAAGGCGGGTGTGGGGGGATGGGGAGCAGGCTTCGTGGATCCCGCCCGATTGCTTCCTCGACAGACGAGCCCTGACCCTGCTGATTCACGCTTGGACAAAGGGGAAGAGCAACAGTACAGCATCAGCATTCGTGAATACCTGTCGCGCGAAGCGCTGAAGGTCACCACGAATTCCCTCGCGGATTACCCGGACGCGGAAGCCTTGCGGCGGTTGGCGCCGGAGCGCCGCCGGCAATTTTGGGAAATGATGGGCCTTCCGGATTTTCCCCCTCCCGAAAAGCGGCCTCCTCTGAACGTGAAGGTGACCGGCGTGATCGATCGCCCGCACTACCGCATCGAGAAGCTTTACTACGAGAGCGTGCCGAAACTCTACGTTGATGCCAACCTGTACGTTCCTAAAAACCTCAAGGGCAAAGCACCCGCCGTGCTTTACGTGTGCGGCCATGAAGTTCACCAGAAGGTGACCTATCAAGGGCATGCGCGGAAATTTGCGGAATTGGGTTTTGTCTGCCTACTCGTCGAAACGCTCTATCGAGGCGAAGTGCTAGGCGATCATGATGGCCCTCGAGTAGGCAAGTTCCATTGGTACAGCCGCGGCTATACCTCCGGCGGCATTGAAATGCTGAACGGCATTCGCGGCATCGATCTGCTGGTCGAGCGCCCGGAGGTGGACGCCGAAAGAATTGGCGTGACGGGCATGTCGGGGGGCGGCATGTACAGTTGGTACATCCCGGCGGCTGACGAGCGGCCCAAAATTGCGGCGGCAGTTTGCGGAACGGCAAGTGTGGCGTCGCATGTCGCGAACCGGGCCGTGGACCGGAATTGCGACTGTATGTGGTGGGTCAACACCTATGGCTGGGACCAGGCGGGCCTGGGAGCCCTGATCGCTCCGCGGCCGTTTTACATCATATCGTCCCGGCTGGATCAGTATTTCGTTATTCAGGGCGCCCGCGACGTCTATCGCCAGCTTAAAGGGCTCTACACCACGCTCGGAGCGGCCGATCATTTGAACTGGCAGGAGTCGCCGGGCGAGCACGGATACGACAAGGTTTCACGCACCACCGTCTTCGCCTGGTTCCTAAAGCACCTCGAAGGGAAAAACGTTTCGCCCGAGGAGGTCGGAGACATGGATCAGGTCCCGGAACACCAGGAGTCGTGGGACACGCTGCGAGTATTTGTGAATGGCCCGCCGCCCGATGACGATGTGCCGACGATCCATGACGACAGGTTTGTTCCGCCGGCCTTGCCCCGAACCTCCAGTCCCGGAATCATCGTCGAGGAGCGCCGGCAGGTGGTTCGGAAATTGCGTGAAAAAACCTTTCGCGCGTTCCCCCAGGCGCCACCCCCACTCGACGTCAAGGTGGAGTACGATTACGAATTTTGGGAAGACGGAGCGGGGTGCCGGTTTTCCTTCACGTCCGAGGAAGGCTGGCGCTTGCGCGGCTATCTGGTAAGCCTGCCCAAGACCACGCCACGACCGGCGCCGGCGGTTGTCGGGCTTCGCATGCCCGGGGCGCCGATGGGCCTGTTTGGAGAGGATCAGTTCCTGGGAAGAGAGTCTTCGGAGCCGGTGGCGAGGCTGTTTATCGAGCCGCGTGGCACGGGAGACACGGCGTGGGGTGAGGAACTGAACATGCATGTGCGCCGCGCCAGTGCCTGGTCAGGCAGCACTCTGGCCAGCATGCGGGTTTACGACACCCTGCGCGGCCTCCAGGCAGTCCGCCACCTTCCCTTTGTCGATGCGAAGCAAGTGGCGCTCGCGGGACGAGGGGAAATGGCCGCCATTGCCCTCTATGCCGCGCTTCTCGATGGGGACTTGCGCGCCCTCATTTTGGATTCACCCCCTGCTACCCAGAATGCCCCAAGCGAGCACGATGGGCGCGGGCCTGCCATCGAAATGCTCAACTGCCTCCGCATCACGGACCTGGCACAAATCTCCGGACTGCTCTACCCCTTGGAACAGGTATTCCTCGGCGAGTTTCCCTTGACGTTTGCGTGGGCGGAGGAGATTTATGACCGCTTGGGGCCGCCCGGGAAACTTCTTAAGTTGCGAGACTTGAGCGACTGGCGGCCTTCCTGATGAGACGCCAGGCAAATCAGGGAAATAGGGAAATCCCGGGAAAGCCGACGAAAATGAGGAAAATGGGGACACGCGTGCCAGTCCCATAGGTCAACTTAGGTCAATTAACGCATACGGCCCTTACCTCGCGTGCAATTTTCTCGAGCCGAATGGGTCGTGCGGCTGACCTGTTGGAGAAAGGGTGTCATGGCGAGGGGCGAGTCGACAGCCCGAGCCCCGTGTCCGGTTTCCCGTCCTTGGCCCCCCTCGCCGTGCCCCCGACACTCCCCCGCTTCGTTTATCGGCGGTTCTTGCGGACGACTTGAACTTGTTTTGCGCGTGTGCGGCCTACGAAGGAACCCCTCATCCGGCCTCGTCCCTCAGCCACCTTCTCCCCTGGGGAGAAGGAAAACACAGCTTCTTCGCGGCGGGGCCGCTCGGGAAGTGACCCTTCACCCCCACGACAAGCAGAACGTGGGACCCCCTACTCGCCCCGGCTGGTGAAAGCGCCGGCGGCGAGACACCCTCTCCCCCGGGAGAGGGAAATTGTGTTGCGCGCGCGCACGAGCGCGCCCGGAAAAGGATTTGTCACCTTCTCCCAAGGGAGGTGTGGTCTGCGCTCTCATCGGTGAGAGTCTGGTGCGGCGTGCGGAACCCATAGAGGGTGAGAGCCGCGATTTCGGCAAGGCGGAAGTCCCGCCCTTCCGATTTTCACGCCGCGTACACGCACTGGCGGCCTTCGTCCGCGTAAGCTTGAAGCAATTTGGGGTCGGCGTCGAAAAAGTGGTCGGAGGGCGAGAGGATGAACCCGCCGCCTTCGCCGGCGGCCTGGAAGCAGTGTCGCACCGCGGCCCGCGTCGCTTCCGGCGGGCAATCGATCAGGCTATGAAATTGATCGAAGCCGCCGACAATGCAGACGCGGTCGCCGATGCGCCGCTTGGCTTCCGCCAGGATCACATCACCGCCCATGCCGGCGGGCGTGAAGGTCTCCATGGCATCCGGTTTCATGTCGGCGATTTTTTCGAGGATGGGCATCATGCCGCCGCAGGTGTGGTAGACAATCCGCTGGCCGGCCTGGTGAGCGAGCGCAATCAGCTCGGTGTCGTAGGGCGCGACGAATTCATCGAACAGTTTGGGTGAAATCACCGTCGACGATGCTGAACCGCCCCCCAGTTCCACGAGGTCAATCCTGGCCCCTGCCATCGATCGGATGTAAGTCTTTTTGCGGCGGTGCAGGATGCGCAGGAATTCGTGCACCCAGGCGGGGTCGTCGTAGGTCTCGAGGATGAGTTGCTCGGTGGGATAGAGACAGCAAGCGTCCTGCCAGGTGCCGGGCTGCCCGTACACGTCGAAGCAGGGGATGTGGCTGCGCACCAGGCCGCGCTCACCGTATTGCTCGACGACCTGGTTCGTCGCCTCCACATCGCAGCAGGGCGCGGTGACGTATGCGCCGATGAGGTCGATGTCGCGCTTGTTCTTGACGAGATGTTCGCTGACCCAGGTGGTCTGCGCGTTGGATTGCGTCACCATGGTCAGTATGCCCTTGGGGGTCACAAAACGATAGCGCACGGTTTTGTAAGCCCCACCGGGAATTTCCTCCGGCTCAATGCGCCACTGGGGGGAGGAGATTCGGTGCGCCTCCAGAAATCCCGGCTCGCCCTGCAAGGGATCGTAATAGTCTCCGCCGCCGGGAGCGGGTTTGTGCAGCACGTGCCAGGTGATCGGGTCCAGGCCGTAATGCTGGAAGAATTCCTGGGCGGAAATCCCATCCTCGTACTTGTCGAGAAAATACTGCATGACGTGATGGGTCGTCACCGGCAGGCGGTCGGGCTTGCGCCTTTCGAGGGCGGCAAGAAACCTTTGCTTGGATGTCATAGTCATAGGCAAGAAGATAGGGAGTCTACCAGGAGCGTTTGCGGACGGGGCGATGGGCCTCGCGGTAGGCATCAAGTTCCTGGTAGGAGAGGGTAGAGCAGCGGGGTAGAGGATGCTCGGCCGTTTCCAAGTCCAGGGCCTTTTGGAGCTTCTGATAGCAGAGCGCGGCCGCGTCCTGAAAAGGCAAATGGGTCTCGGCGAAGGCGCGGTTCGAGATGCTGAAGATGAACTCGCGGTCTTCGGACTGCTTATTGATGACCCGGTAGGAATAGTCGCGGCCATGCGCTTTCAGTCGAAATCCGAGATATTGGATTTGCATAGCGGCTTCCTTTCCGGTTGAGGGTTGCCACCCGCGCCGTTGCGCGAGGGCACGGCGCGGGTAGGGAGCTTGGTTGGGCTTAGAGCTTTTTGACGTTCTCAGCTTGCAGGCCCTTGGGGCCCTTGGTAACGGCGAACTCTACCGCTTCTCCTTCGGCGAGGGATCTGTACCCTTCCGACTGGATGGCGGAGTGATGCACGAAGACATCATCTCCGGAAGAGCGCTGGATAAATCCATAGCCCTTCGCGTTGTTAAACCACTTCACAACACCTTGTTCTCTGTCCATATCGTTTCTGTGTTCCTTTGATTGTTTGGGATTAACTTGTTCCCATCTCGCCACCGCTCGCCATAAACGGAAATGGCCACAAAACCATTGCTTTTGTGGCCTTTGAGGATCGTGGTGGTCGGCTACGAAAAGTGATCAAGCTTCATTAGTATACACGTTTGGCCATCATTGTGCAAGGGGCAAAAATTAATTTACCGAATTTTGTGCAACTTCAAGATCGCCTTATACTTACGGAGCCTCTCACGGTTCTTCTAATTTCCAGCAAGTCCGAACTCCCAGAGTTGGCCCATAGTCATCCTCCCGCGCGGTATGTGGACGAATTGCGCTCTCCCTTTTTGGGATCGCCGCGTAGGCCAATACGTCCGCCTTGCGGGCGTCAGATGAAACTCCTCATGCGGGGCCAGATTTCCTGGAGCGTGTGCTTCGGTTTGCGGCAAAGGAATATCGGCGCCCCGGACTCGCGCGCGTAGGGGTGCTCGAAGGTTGCGACCTCCTGGACATCCTCGTACATGCGTTCATAGCCTTCCTTCGATCCACCGATCACCAATAGCAGTTTTCCCGGTTTCGGGCCTGGCCCCCAGAACCAATAATTGTTGTGGCTGCTGATGGCGTTCGGCAGGGCGTACTGCTTCCCGAAGAAATCGATGGCGCCGGCTTCGCCGTAATTGCTGGCCCCGATCACGCAGTCGGCTTTTTCTTCAGGCGAGAGGCGGTTATAGACCTGGGCCACTTGCGCCACCATTTCCGGCCAGCCGAACATGTCCGCATACATCTGCGGGAGCTTGAACGACTCTTCGCCTCTCTCACCCGTACTTGGCCTAATGCCGATCCAACTCTGATACCGGATGAAGGTCTCGATCGGGAGCACGGGAAGAACCAATGGCGCTGTCAGAATACCCCCCAAAACCATAACGCCGAGGTAAGAGGGCTTCAGCCAGTTCCGGTGAGGGCGGGTAAGGAAGGCACTGACCGCCACGGCGCCGGCGGGCAAAAGGATAAGGAAGGCAGGCGCAAAATAGTAAGGCTTGGAGTGCGTGCTGAGCAGAATACCCAGGACCGCAACGTAAATCCATCCGAGCACCTGGAATTTGCGTCCTTGCCGCGAGAAGAAAAGGTAGATGAGCCCTGCCAGCCAGACGGGAAGCGTGAAGGGATGAACTTCCAGTGCGCACTCCTCCAGGAAAGCCAAGGGTGTCATAGGCAGGTTTTTCTTGAAGGTCACGTTGTGAATGAACTCTGCGGTGGGAAAGTGGTGGCGCACTTCCCACAGCACGTGCGGCAGGAAAATCAGGGCGGCGAGCGCGCCACCCACCCACAGCCAGGGAATGCGAAAATGCTTGCGAGCGGGCGTAAGCGCCAGCCCCACGATGAGCCCCAAGCCGAGGAATCCCATCGAGTATTTGTTCTCCAGCCCCAAGCCTGCTACCAAGCCGAACAGCACCCACAGCCGAGCGTCGCCATTTTTCAGAATGCGGACCAGAATGTATATGGCCAACGCCCAGAACAGGTGGTCGAAGCAATTCATCGAGTAGTAGTTGTCGATGGCCAGGTAAACTCCCCCAACGATGAACGCCGTCGCTGCCAGCGCTTGCGCAAAGCGGTCGCCGCCCATCTCGCGGGCAATCAGCCCCATCAGGCAAGCCACCAGCGCGCCGCATACGGCGGGCAAAAATCGCAAGGCAAAGAGCGAAGTGCCCAGCAGATGACCACTGATGAACAGCATGAGTTCCGAAAACGGTGGCTGGTCGACATAACCCCACGCCAAGTGTTTGCTGCAAGCAATAGCGTAAAGCTCGTCGCGGAAGTATCCGTAGGCGCCGTTGCTTCCCAAATGAATCAGCAGCGTCACGAGCGCCAGGGAGATCAGCATGCGGCGGTCGGTGAGCGTGTGGCGCTCGGGAGTAGATTCGTGCCAGGTCACAGTGAATACCTCGACAAACACGTCGCGCAAGCCTGCCCTTTTCATTGTGGAGCACGGAATGATGTTCGGCAACAAGATGCGTGCCGAACGATCGTCAACTCACCCCTATGGGCGGTAGTGGCACAGTTTGAAATTCCGTTTGATTACGTAAGACTATCCTTGGGATATCGCACCTGAGAAAAGCCCACGGACAGAGATGCATTGTCCGTGGCTACCGGCTTGCAATGTCGTTAAATTGTGCCGCCTACTTTCCTGATTCTCATGTTGCCTTCTTGAGGCAAGTCGAGCATCCTAGGGCAGGCATGAAGCGCCTGCTGCGGACGTTGCACCAGATTTGGAATTTGCCTGTAGTGAGGAGGGAGATTTCGTCATGACAAGACGTGAGTGCATCCTGGCCATGGCTTCAGCGGCTGCATTGCCTCCCACCCGTGCAGCGCGGCCGGCTCGTTGCATCGTTCTCGATGCGCAAGGTGAACCCGTGGCGCCCGACGCGATGGTGCGGTTCCACACGTGCGATCTCCTGCTCCGTCCCTTTACACTCGCCCCGGTAGTTGCTGCCGGGCAAATCACTTTCTCTCCACCTGCCCAGCCGTTTCGAATATCGCTCCCGTTGCAGGTTCCGGGCTTCGGGCACGTGTTTGTGTACGCCGACAATCGTGGGGCCGGCTACACGCCCCGTTCACTCGCCAAAAGCGGCGACCTGTTGTTGAACTATGAATTTGCCGCCGACCGCCTGTCTACCGTCCGACGCCTCGCGGACGACTGCCGAAGTCTGGGGGTCACAATTCCTTCGGGTTTGTCCGTCCGCATCTCGGCGGCAGAGGAATTACTCCAGAGAGCCGAGGTCGCGCGCGGGGACCACCCCGCCTGCGCCCGAGCCGCCATGGAATCGCTCCGCGAATCGCTCTGGGCGGGCGAAGGGCTGGTATTTGAGCGCGCCAAGTACCGGATTGCTAAGCAGCCGCCTCGCCCTGGCTTCCTCTTCGGAGCGAACGCGTTTGGCTTCGCCAGCGGCCCCCAGTGGTACCGAGAGTACTACACCCAGCTCCTCAACTACGGCACCATTCCTTTCTATCGAGGCATGCTCGAGCGAGAGCGGGACCATCCCGATTACTCGGAGCCGGAGGCAATCCTGAACGCCGTGGACAAGGCTCACGCGTCCATCATGATCAAAGGGCACCCGCTCATCTTCCTGGTGGCGGAAGCCACCCCCAAGTGGCTTAAGAACCTGCCTTTCGAAGAGACGAATACGCTGTGCATTGCCCGAGTGCGTGAAGCCATCAGCCGGCTCCGTAGCCGCGTCCACGTCTGGGATGTCATCAATGAAGCCCACGTGCAACCTGAAACGGGCACCGACATGGTGGGGTTCACGCGAGAGCAGAACGTGGAAATGACCGTCTCCGCCCTGATAGCCGCGCGCGATTCGGACCCCACTTGCTATCGTGTCGTGAACAACACCGGCACCTGGAGCGATTACTACATGGCAGGTAAGCCCGCGGTATGGCAGCAGTGCGTGTACGATTACCTGTCGATGGTCAGAGATGCGGGCGCCAACTACGAAGCCATCGGGCTCCAGTACTATCACTCGGGCCGGGACATGGTCGAATTCGAACGCAACCTCGATTTGTTTCAGGCGTTCGGGAAACCCGTCCACCTGACGGAGTTGGGCATATCCTCCTCCTCGCGAGAAGCCGAGAAGAGCGAATGGTGGGGCGGTGGCCCAGGCGGGGCGAAGTTCGTCTGGCATGGCGAGCGGTTCACGGAGTCCTCGCAAGCGGACTGGTTCGAACAAGTCTACACGATCGGCTACAGCAAGCCGTGGGTTCAGGCGATCAGCACTTGGGACTTTTCGGATCCCGCCTTCATCCCACACGGGGGACTTATGAGAGAGGACGGAACGCCGAAGGAAAGCTATCGGCGTCTGACAACCCTTCTAGCGGATTGGCGAACGGCGAGGCGAAGCGGGTAGCGCGGACCGCCGATTTTGCGGTCCGCGTCCTTTCGGTCGCAATCATTTCCACAGTGGGGTAGCGCGGTATTTGGCTCCGAGCCGAATTCCTCCGCGGCGCTTTCTCATTGCTTGGCTTGGAAATATCGCGGGGCGCTCACGCGCCCGAAGAACCATTTCCCTCTCCGAGGGGAGAGGGTGGCTCGCCGCCGGCGCTTTCACCAGCCGGGGCGAGAAGGGGGCCCCACGTTCTGCTTGTCGTGGGGGTGAGGGGTCACTTGCCTGCCTTCTCCGCCAGCGTCCCGTTCGTGCTCCCCCGCTTCCCTCGCTAGGGCCATCCACACGGTCGTAAAACTTACCTTTTGTGACACGCCGTTACTTGGTGAGCACGTCATAGACGTTGTGCTCCCCAATCCAAAACCACAGGTATTCGTTGGGGAACTTGGCGGCAAGGGCGCGATATTACAGCGTGACCCGGGTGGACCAGATTTCCTGTCCATGGCGTTCGCCGAGTTTTTTGAATTGTAAGGAAGGGTGGCGCGGATTGCTTTTTAGCAAAGCGCATTGCTTATCAGCGCGGGCGCGAATGTCGGCGGGCAGGGCATGGTAATCATTCCAGAAATCCGCGTTCGCGCGGTGGATCATGACGGGGGTCGCTAGTGCGGTCGTGTGTTTCCGGCCTTATGGTCAGCCAAGGCGCGATTGATACGGTCGTCGATGCGACCCGCATCAAGATCGGCTTTGAGCTGGGCGTCGATAGTCTGCGGACAGTGCTGGTCCAGCCATGAGTACAACTCTTCCAACTCCGGTGGCGTAAGCGCTCCTATCGCGCGTTCGATCTCTTGAACAGTGTTTAAGCTCATGAGTGCCTCTCACTATCTTGGGGCCGGAGGAAAGATGAGCACGCAAGGGTAGGGGAGTTCAACCGGACCGGCGCGGCAGGCAGCGGGTAGCGCATCAGTCTCCAAGGCCGTCCGAGCGTGGTGAGAAGTGCGGGCTAATGGCCTTTCAGGATTTGGGGAATGCGGGGAAAGAGGCTGGCGGCCTGTTGGGCTTGTGGGTCGCCTTTGGTTTCGACTTCGTCCCCGCGCTCTAAACCAAAAATCAAATTGATCAGTTCCACCTTGATGTGCAGTTTCAAGTAGTCCTGATCCGCGGACCAGTACTCCTCCGGGACGCGGACGCCGTTGCTGAGGAGATTGTCGCGGAAGTTCTCCATCATCTCGGGCGGCGGCTCGAAAGACTCCTCTACTTTGCCGCGGGCCGTGATGTAGGCCTCGGCATAATTCGTCATGTAGCTCCGTTGAATGATGAAGGCGAGCCAGGGGTCGATGGGACGCTTGGTGATGGCCACGTCCGGGGTGATGCCCCCATCGGCGGTGATGGGGCGGCCATCCTGGGTGTGAAAAGTGGGCGCCGCGGCCGAAGCGGGATGGGGGTCCGCGGCGCTCGGGGCGGTCTTTTCCTTGGGCGCCGCCGGCGGGTAGAGAGCAGCAATGGTCAGCGCGGTGCCGGTAAGCGGGCGTTGGATGGAGCGTCCACTGGGCGTGAAGTATTGGCCACTGATGAGCGCCAGGCCCGTCTGTTCGCTGAGCTCCACGACCGATTGCACCAGGCCTTTGCCGAAAGTAGGTTCACCGGCAATGACGGCGCGATCGTATTCTTGTAACGCCGCGGCCAACACCTCGGCGGCGCTGGCGGTGTTGGCGTTCACGAGCACCACCATGGGAAGGTCATAGTGGCGAGGCAGTTCCAAGGTGCGATAAACCTTTTCCGGCATGGCGCGGCCGCGCATGGTCAACACCAGCTCGTGGGGCTTGAGGAACAGACTGGCTACGCTCGCGGCGGCATCCACCATGCCTCCATGGTTGTCGCGCAGATCGAGAAGCAGGCCCTGCAAGTGCGGGGCGTCCAGCCGGTCGAGCGCGGCCGCCACTTCCTGCGGAGTCTTCTCCTCGAAGCTGGTTATGTGGACGTAGGCGATCCCCGGCGACCAGAGGAACGTCTTGTCCACGCTGGGGAGGGCGACCTCGGCCGGATGCAGGTCAAAGTCCTCCGGCACGAGCCGGCCGGGATGAATCACTCCCAGGCGGACGGGCCGTGAGCGCGAACGCTTGAGGAGTTCGATTAGCGATTGGAAGTCCAGGCGGTCGATGCGCTCCCCGTTGATTTCTACAATTTCATCGCCGGGGCCCAGGCCGGCGCGCTCGGAGGGTGAACCCTGGGCGGTCTGTAAGATCAGGACCTTCCCGGGCATCACATAGAGGATGGAGCCGAAACCCAGCGCCTCACCACGCGCTTGCTGCTTCAGAAGCTCAAATTGATCGCGGTCGAGGAAAGCCGAAAAGGGGTCAAGCGTCGCCAACATGCCGCGAATGCCACCATCGAAAATGGCATGGTCGGGGTCTACCGGCTCCATGTAGTTCTGCTCGATGGCATTGTATAGGGCGGCAAATTTCACGGCCTGGGCAGCAACATCGTCCGGGGGCGCGGAGGCAGTCTGCCCAGAGAGCCAGGACGCGCGGAGAAAAAACGGGGCGGCAAGAAAAACAACACCTAGAATAGAGCAGCAAAGCTTCAGTGACTTCGTCATGTCCTCTCTGCCAGTATAACCCAGATGCGGGGTTTGAACGGGGAAGCATGCCGACGATCTGGGCAATACGGGATGGCAGTTTCAACATGGGCAGAACGTCCGGCGCAGGTCGAGACGAAGCATTTCAAATGACATTTTGTCCATTGAAATTTCCGATGCTCGGGCAGGTTTGGAAGTTTTTCGCATCTGTCGCAACCTAAATTGGTGACAAAAGTGCTAATATTTTCAACAGTGGTCGAGGTGTGTGGAAAATGCCTCGCCAAAATGTTAACTGCTTTGGGGATTTGCTAGGAGCCCACAATGGAGAAAGCGCCTGAGGTAAGTCGTCGTGAGTTCTTGAAAACTGCCGCCACCGCCGCTGCCGCCACGGCTGTACCCAGTCTGGGTGCACCCGCCGTGCTCTCCGCGGAGACTACGAGCAACCCCGTGCGTTACGGAATCGTGGGCACGGGCACGGAGGGCTGCACGCTGCTGAAGTTTCTGGCGACCATTCCCGAGGGGCGCTGCATCGCCACCTGCGACATCTATCCGCCCAACCTCAAGAAGGGGGTTGAGACGATTGGCTCGAACCCTCAAACCTACGACGTCTACCATGCAATGCTCGAGCGCAAAGACCTGGACGCCGTGGTGATCGCGACGCCTTTGAACCTCCACACCCAGATGGTCGTGGACGCTCTCGACGCCGGCAAGCACGTCTTCGTCGAGAAGACCATGTACTTTAAAGAAGAAGACGGCGACGTGATTCACAAGGCACTGGCCGACCATCCCCAGCAGCTCCTCCAGGTGGGTCTACAGCGGCGCTCCAGCCTGCTTTACCAGGTGGCCTTGGAGATGATTCGCAAGGGGGCGCTGGGCAAGGTCATGCTGGTCGTCGTGCAATGGCACTCGCACACCAATTGGCGAAGGCCGGTTCCCGACCCCAAACTCGAGCGGCTGCTGAATTGGCGGATGTACAAGGAATACTCCGGCGGACCCATGGCCGAGCTAACGGCTCACCAAATCGACGTCGCCAATTGGGTGTTTGACGCGGATCCCATTTCCGTGTCGGCCACGGGCGGAATCGATTACTGGAAAGATGGCCGTGAAACGTACGACAACGCGCAAGCCATCTTCGAGTATCCGGGCGGAAGGAAAATGGTCAGCACCTGCCATCTCTTCAACGCTCACGGAAAGTTCGAAGAACACATCATGGGCGACCAAGGAACGCTGATCATCACCTTGGGGAAGGGCCTTTACTTTCGGGAGCCGGTGGCCAAGGTTTCCGCCCCCGGCGCCAAGGAAAACTGGTGGGCGGGCGCGACGGTCAGCGAGCAGGCTGAGCAAAACGGCATTCCCATTTTCCCGGAGCGACGAGCCATCGGGGACCTCGGCTTTGCCGACCGCGAGATGACTTACGCGAAGCGCTGGCTGGCCTCGATGGGAATTTACAACTATGAGGAGCCCCACGACCCCTGGTGGAGTGAGATGCATAATTTCATGGTAAGTGTGCGGGATGGTAAGCCGGTGATCGCGCCGTTCTCTGTCGGCGTCGGAGATGCGCAGGGGGTTATTTACGGGAACCGCGCGATTGAGACAGGGCAAAAGATTTTCTGGCCGCAAGCTCAGCCGCAAAAGGACATTCAGAAAGAAAGCAAGCGGGCGTAAGCGGGAATCCTTACAATCAATATGTACATAGCTCCCCTCCTCATCTGAGGAGGGGAGTTCTTGAAAGACTCCCCTCCTCAGATGAGGAGGGGTGGCGCGCCGAGCGCCGGGGTGGTGCTGAGTACTTGTGCCACGGGCGTCTCGCCCGTGAACAGTCACGGCCAAGATGGCCGTGCCACAACCGCGGAACGAGCGGCCGAGCGCCGAGGTGGTGC
>Ga0326728_10004791_pt1 | contig 39383 bp, 33 predicted proteins | sample MB3enrmetagenome_FD_207602 | JGI IMG/M metagenome (GOLD analysis project Ga0326728, IMG submission 207602) | Lab enriched peat soil microbial communities from McLean, Ithaca, NY, United States - MB31MN | ecosystem: Environmental > Terrestrial > Soil > Wetlands > Peat | place: USA: New York... | reverse complement strand
GTAGCCGGCCTACGTTGAGGATTTTGCGATTGAGGAGCGGCCGAAGCGATCCAAAAGCCGGATGCGGGCACAAAGGATTTATTTACGGACAAGCCCTTAATCTTCCCGTCCAGGCGAATGGAGCCGACGGGTTTAAATTGGCCATGGTCCGCATCGCTGATAGGCTGGAGGGGGTCCTTTCACAAACCGGAAGGAACCAAAGGATGCCACGATAAAGTCTCATCGAAGCCGACGAGGAGTCAGGATCATGATAATCTAGGGATAAATTCCGTAAAGCCGCACTATACTTTTGCCGATTACACCTCGGAGAGTTTAAAGACCCTAACGTCGTGGCTCATCACGATATTCTTGATGAAGGGATAGACTTCCTTCAGAAACTATTTTCAGTGAAAACCATGGCCGAGAAGGTGCGAGAGGTGTTGGACGCATGAGAAACTATCGAGAACGAATGTTGGTTTTTGCTAAGAAGAGTTCGGGGCTTCCAGCGGCCTTTGCTGAAGGGTGGGTGCCACGGGTCTGAATTTCACGGCTAGTACCTTGTAAACAAACTTCTTACAGGTTGAGACCAGAAGCCATCATTCCCGCGAAGGCGGGAATCCAGTTTATTTTCAGCTACCTACATACTCTGGCCCCCCGCCTGCGCGGGGGTGACGATATATAGAAACTTTGTTGACAATGCACCAGTTGGAGTCGTTACTATGGATACGATTTTCGATGAGGTTGACAACCGCACAAGCCTGGCGCTCACCAACAAGATGGAGATGCTCATTTTCTATCTGAATGATCAGCAACTCTATGGGATTAATGTATTCAAGATTATCCAGATTCTGGAATGCCCCAAGACTATAACCAGAATACCTTTGTCCCATCCCTCCATCATTGGAACAGTCGATTTCAGGGGAAAGCCCATAACGGTTATCGACCTGGCGGATGTTCTGGCTATGCCCCCTGTTCCTTACAAGGAAGTCATTTGCTACATTCTTGTGTGCGAGTACAACAATGCCGTAAACGGGTTCTTGATCAACAGTCCGGATTCGCTCATCACTAGAAGCTGGGAAGACATCAAAAGTCCCACAGGGTTGCTCACCCGTTCAGGCTATCTGACGGCGATCGCCTATACGGACAAGAATGAGATAATCCAAATGCTGGACGTCGAGAAGATACTGGCAGAAGTCGTTGGGATAGACGATATGTTGACAGCTCAGGTAAAAGATGAGCTAAAGACAAAACAGATGTCCACACATCATGTACTGATTGTCGATGACTCCCTCAGCGCAAGGATGGTGGTAAAATCAGTTCTCGATCAAGCCGGGATTAAGTCGACGGTAATCGACTCTGCTGTAAACGCTCTGAAACTCATTGAGGACATCTATATCAAGAAGATGGAGGGGGAAAGATTCAGCCTGGTGATATCCGATATCGAGATGCCTGGAATGGATGGTTTCACCTTCGCCAGGAAAATACGTTCGATGCCGGAAACAGCGAAAATGCGCATCATCCTGCACAGTTCACTGAGCAATCCTTCAAACAAAGCCAAGGCTGAGCAGGCTGGGGCGGACGAATTTATCGCGAAGTTTCAGCCTGACATGCTCGCGAAGAGCACCATTGAACACCTGAACCAAATAGAAATTTAGTTGTCTCTAAAGTAGAGAGATTGATGGGAGGTGACAGGCATACCGCAGGAGTATCAATCCGACACATTGTGTATTCAGAATTGGGCATTTCTTTCAGCATTGCTCTCCTTGTGGCGTTATGCGGTGGACTATCCGGAATCTTTCCATGTGTGGATCATGGAGTAAAAGCCCCACCCATGGAAGGGCGGGGCTTTGAACTCACTCGCCATTTGGTGTCTCGGGTCCACGGTCGCTTTGTTGTTAAGCAAGACCTTGGACCCGGCGCGGCCCTGCTATTATCTTCAGTTTTTCTTACCGGTCAATATTACGTTGGTCACATTTTTGTTGTTAATCGCGACCTTTTTCGGGCTGAAGGTATATCCGGACATCGAAGGCGTCAAAGTGTATGAGCCTTTCACCAGACCGCTGAATGAGAAAGAGCCGTTCGATCCTGTCGTTGTAACGGCTTGTGCTGCGCCGCTCAAAGTGACGGTTGCGTTGGCAAGCGGCTGACCCGATACCGTCACCTTGCCGGATATGGAGTATTTCGGCACGACCGTGGCCGTGAAATTGCGGCCTGTGAGGTTCTTGTTCAAAGTGACTTTCATGCTGGTCGGCGTAAAGATGTAGCCCGTCATCGAAGGGGTCAGGGTGTACGAACCCGCCGCAAGGCCTGTGAAGGAGTAGGTGCCGTCAGACCCTGTCGTTGCGACCGCTTTGGATGCGCCGGTCAGTGTGATGGTCACCCCGGCGAGAGGAGAGCCGGAAACCGTCACTGTACCTGATATCGAGTAAGCGACCGTACCGGAGAAATTCACGTTGGTAACGTTCTGGTTCGTAATCGTAACCTGCTGCGGCTTGAAGGCGTAGCCGGCCGTTGAAGCCGTCACCGTATAGCTTCCTGCCGGAAGGCCCGGAATAGAGTACGTTCCGTTTGAAGCGGTTTGTGTCGATGCCGATGCGGCACCTGTAACAGACACGGTGGCTCCCGCAAGGGGCGACTTGCCCGCTGTCACTGTACCGGATAGGGAGAAGGTCTGCCCAGGGGTAGCTATAAAACCGTGGGTAATGTCCGAGGCGTCCGTGTAATACCCGGTTATCAGGCCGCTGTCGTTGATGCCGCAGACAACCGTTTCGACGGCGGATGGGTAGGAGACCGTGGTGAACACTGAGCCGTCTGCACTTCTCACAAATCCCTGGTTGAGAGCGTCAGGGTCACTGGAGTTAACGAAATACCCGGCCACTTGGCCGCTGGTGTTCATGCCCATAGCATAGGTTGAGTAAGCGGACGGGTAGTCAAAAGAAGTGAACGATCCGCCGGCGCTTCTCACAAAGCCATGATAATTAACAGTGGTGCCCAGGTAGTAGCCGGTTATCGCGCCGCTATTATTTATGCCCAAGGCCTCGGTGAAGACGGCGGATGGGTAGTCGACCGCGGTGAACTGCGAGCTTCCGGCGCTTCCCGTGAAACCTTGGCACACAAAATAGGCAGGATCCCAGAAATACCCGCTCACCACACCGCTGTTATTTATGCCAAAGGCGTATGTCTGGTTGGGATCCGTCTGGTATTCAACCAACGTGAACTGCGTGCCGTCGGCGCTTCTGACAAAACCGTGCGTGCCGTTGTTGCCAACGTAATAACCTGCTACCTCGCCGCTGTCATTCAAGGTCTGACCATAGGTTTCATTGGCGCCGGAGTAGTCGAACTTGGTGATCTGGCTTCCGTCGGCGCTTCTCACGAAACCATGGGTGCCCGAGCTGTCCGTATAATACCCGCTGACCTGGCCGTCATTGTTGATGCCAAAGGGGAATGTGTAGCTTGAGGTTCCCGCGTCAAACGTCTGGAAGGTGTAGGCGGCGGCCTGAGGAGCCGTCGTCAGTCCAAACAACGCTAGAAGAAATGTTAAGGTCAAAACCGGTATTCGTCGCATGGCATGTTCCTTCCTTCTCATAAGATCCTCAGACAAAGACAGGACCTGTCCTCTGGCAGGCACCGTCGCGATTCCGGACGAATCAACATTTCAATCAGGTCTCGGTACTACCTTCGGACAAAGCAACGCTTCTTGTCAATCGAAATAAAATCCTCTTTTACATGGCCGACATGGCGACTGTGCGAGGCCACGAATATGGTTAGGCCAGGGAGCCTTTGCCTGCCTTGAATTGAATCCAAAGATCGCCAAACGTCAGGAAAAGACTGATTTTATTCTTCCTTGAACCAATGTCGGCCCGGCTCTAAACAGGAAAGGCCGAAATGCAAATTCCAATCAAGCTTGAACGCCGGTACGGGAATCTCACGCAACAACCCCGCTATCTCTTGCCTCATCTTGAAAATATGGTAGATAGGGAGGCCGGATATGACGATCCGTCGATTTTTTTCCGCTCCCCCTACAACGGATGAATCATGAAGAACCGGAATTCACGCTCGATGTTGTGCCCGAACTGCAGAAAGCTTATCAGCAGCGACGAGGCGGTCTGTCCTCACTGTGGTTTGCACAATCCCGGCTCCGGCTGGAAGGGTGTTTTGCTGGCCGGTGGCATCTTCTCCGGCGACCGGATCCTCACATGCATAATCGCGATCAATGCCGTCATGTATATCCTGTCGCTTCTCATCAATCCGGGATCGACCGGTCTTTCTCTTAACCCGCTCAGTTTCCTGTCTCCCAGTTCCAGAAGTCTGCTTATTCTCGGTGCGACCGGAACGATCCCCATCGACCAGTTCCACCGCTGGTGGTCGGTCTTGAGCGCCAATTATCTGCACGGGAGCATCCTGCACATTCTTTTCAACATGATAGCTTTGCGGCAAATCGGCCCGTTCATACTCCAGGAGTATGGGAGTTACAGGACGTTTGCTATTTATACGCTGAGCGGGGTCGGGGGTTACCTGGTGTCCTACTGGGCCAGGATCCCCTTTACCATAGGGGCCTCTGCCGCCGTCTGCGGCCTTATCGGCGCAGCGCTCTATTACGGAAAAAGCAGAGGGGGGTACTTCGGGCAGATGATCTTACGGCAGGTGGGAGGCTGGGCCATCGGAATTTTCGTTTTTGGCTTCCTGGTGCCTGGAATCAATAACTGGGCGCACGGCGGAGGCCTGCTTTGCGGGGTCCTGATGGGATTTATCATGGGATATCACGAGCGCGAAGGAGAAAGATATTTTCATAAACTCACGGCATGGATTTGCGCCCTGGCCACTATCGGGGTGCTGATCTGGACTGTCGGCTCTTCTGTTCTGTTCGTCCTATACAGCCGCATGTCCGGAATCTCTTGATTCATCTCCAGTCAGAAATGCCACCGCCAGCCATGATCACGATCCGGTTAATCTTTAGGCTTCTCCTCATGCGCGAAAGCAATTGAATTTGGATTTCATCTCCTATAATGTATCCCGGATTCAGGATCGGCCCCTTCTTGCAATGTCACCGGCGAAGCATACCCATGGTCTCGGAGCGCTGAAATATCTTTGTTCGGCGGATTTCTTACGGGATGCTTCTTGAAGGTTCAAGACGGAGTTACCATATTTCGGCCTGACCACAGGAACACAGGAGAGCTTTGGGGCCGCTCCTAAGACGGGTTCATCCGGCGAAAGCCACGTCCATATACGCAAAGACGCGACTGGAGAGAAAGAAGAGAACAGCGGCAGCAGGCAGGAGAAATAAGAACAGGGACCTGAGCAAGGGCCGATCAAACGGCTTCTTGTTGCTTTAACCCCCTATCGAACCGCCGGTCCAACTTCTCGTGATATTTACTGCGTCTTTTTCGCATGCTGATGTTCACTTGCCGGAAAACCTGAAACGCCATCGACGTGTCCTGCTGTTGGTTGTCCTTTGCGGCTGGCGTGCAAACCGCCCCGGTATGCGTTTGCCGTAAGCCCCTTAAGACGGAGTTTGGGTGATAGCTATCAGGATCAGGAGATCCGGTTCCTCCGCTACGATCTTCCGGCTTCCGCTCCTGGCGGTTTGTTTCGCCGGAGTGATCAGTATCCTTGTCCTTGCCGGCTGTGGCCAAAGCAAGCCCGGTGCTGCTTCGAAGACAATCCGTCCCGGCCAGACAATTGAAAATAAAGGGTCCGATACGCTCGTGAACCTGGCTCTTGCATGGGCGGAAGTCTATATGCGCTCGCACCCTGACGTGAGCATATCCGTCACCGGAGGAGGCAGCGGGACGGGAATTGCCGCCATGATAAACGGGACGGTCTCGATCGCAAATGCATCACGGGAAATGAAACCGGAGGAGATATCGGCCGCAAAAGCGAACGGAATAGACCCGGTTGAGTTCATTGTCGCAAATGATGCAATCGCGGTTGTTGTCAACCCGGCCAACTCGGTTGACCGTCTCACCCTGAAACAGATTTCGGATATCTACACGGGCAAGATCATAAACTGGAAAGAACTTGGCGGTGAGGACCGGCCTATTGTACTCCTGTCAAGGGAGTCCAATTCGGGGACTTATGTCTATTTCCTGGAAAATGTGATCCGGATGGGAGACAGCAAGAGCAAGCTCCTTTTTTCCCCCGATACTCTGCTCATGCCGTCGAGCGAAGGAATCAGCAGTGAAATTCGCCAAAACCCGAATGCAATCGGTTATGACGGACTCGGCTATGTGACCCAAGACCAGAAAGTCATAGCGGTATCGAAGAATGAGGATGGACCGTTTATCATCCCGTCGGCGGAAACAGTCAAATATTATCCTATTGCCCGTCCGCTTTTCATGTATACGGCGGGCCAACCGGCAGGACAGATAAAAGACTATATCAAATGGATACTTAACGGTGGCCAGACGCTCGTCACAAAATTGGGCTTTGTCCCTTTATAATGAAATACTACCGGGTCTCCGGAGACGGTTAGCCGGGTCAGAGACAGCGGGCAGACCCTGGACCGAATTTGTAATCGAGTCATCTATTCGCGTGCTCGGTTTTTCGACGATCGGCTTTGTTCTCCTGATCTTTATTTTTTTGCTCAGGGAAGGCATTCCGATCCTCTGGGAAGTTTCCCCCGGAAATTTGTTCGGGACGCGGTGGTACCCCACGTTCAATTCTTTCGGCACTCTTCCCCTGATTCTCGGATCGGCCTACGTGACCATAGCCGCTATAGCCATAGCACTTCCCCTTGGCGTTTCGACGGCGGTGTTCATCCGGGAAGCCGCTCCCGACTGGGCCCGTGAAGTTCTGAAGCCATTGATCGAAGTCCTTGCCGGAATACCTTCCGTGGTGCTTGGATTCTTCGGAATGCATGTGCTGGCCCCAAGCGTGCGCACTGCCCTCAACGCTCCAACCGGCCTGACGGCCTTTACCGGCGCGGTGCTACTGGCTTATATGTCTCTTCCCACCATCATCAGTGTGGCAGAGGATGCCCTGGACAGTGTGCCGAAGAGTTATCGGGATGCCGCACTGGCGATGGGGGCTACAAAGTGGCAGACAATCTGGCGGGTGGTTGTCCCCGCCGCTCGCTCCGGCATCGCCATGGCCGTGATGCTGGGTATGGGAAGGGCAATAGGTGAGACAATGGCGGTCATGATGGTCACGGGTAATGCGGCCAGGATGCCTCTGAGCCTGGGATCGTTATTCATGCCCGTGAGGACCATGACGGCCACGGTTGCGGCCGAAATGGGAGAGGTGGCAAGCGGAAGCGCCCATTATCATGCTCTTTTTGGGATCGGGATCATTCTTTTCATCCTGACTTTTATCATCAACATTGTAGCCGCAACCGCAATATTCAAAAAACGCCGAAAGGGAGGGTTGCGCTGATGAATCGTTATTGGACGCAACGGATAGGATTCGCCGTGCTGACTATTGCGGCGATAGCCGTCGTTGCGCCCATTCTGGTGGTGATAGGCATTATTCTCGTTGAAGGGGCAAAGGCTATATCCTGGCAATTTATTTTCAGCATGCCTTATGAGGGGATGAAAGAGGGGGGCATTTTCCCTGCCATAGTCGGAACGCTTTTGCTGACAATCGGGACTGCGATTGCGGCTATTCCGGTCGGAGTGGCCGGAACGGTTTATCTGTCCGAATACGCACGGGATACGATGATGACGCGGGCCATTCGGCTTGCGATCGTAAACCTGGCAGGCATTCCCTCCATAGTATACGGTCTTTTTGGACTGGGCATATTTGTCCTTTTTATGCACATGGGCACTTCCATCCTGGCCGGAGTGCTGACACTGGCGATCATGACCCTGCCGGTCATAATGAGCACCTCCGAAGAAGCGCTAAGGGCCGTTCCGATGGAATTTCGCACCGTAAGCGCAAGTCTTGGCGGCACTCGATGGCAGGGCATCCGTTATATCGTGCTTCCTCAGGCACTGCCGGGCATAATAACCGGCATTATTTTAGGCCTGCTGCGGGCCGCTGGGGAGACAGCCCCTATTCTGTTCACCGTCGCGGCCTTCTATCTGCCCCGCCTTCCTCGGTCGCCTTTCGATCAGGTAATGGCTCTGCCCTATCATCTCTATGTGATAAGCACACAGGTGCCGGGAATGCCGATGAGCGTGCAGTATGGCACGGCGCTTGTTCTGCTGATTCTCGTCCTCTCCATGAACATTGCGGCAACTGTCCTGCGCAGTTTCTTCCGCAGGAGGCGGCAATGGTAGAGCCCAAGATACTCATCGAGGACGTCAACTATTTTTACGGCGATTTCCAATCATTACGAAATATTACCCTGAAAGTGCGGCCAAACTCCGTGACCGTTTTTTTCGGGCCGGCGGCGGGGGGAAAGACAACCCTGCTGCGCCTGATCAACAGGCTGAACGACCTGGTGGAAGACACGCGCATGACCGGGCGCATCCTTCTGGACGGCAAAAATGTCTATGACCCGGATGTCAACGTCCCGATTCTGCGCCGCCGTGTCGGAATGGTTTTCGCGCTCCCTCTGCCTCTTCCCGGCACCGTCAGGGAAAACGTCACCTACGGGCTGAAGCTTGCCGGAATGCAGGATCGCCAAAAAACCGGGGAGATTGTCGAACGGTGCCTCACCCAGGCAGCTCTGTGGGACGAAGTGAAGGACCGGCTGGACAACCCGGCAAGTGCTCTTTCCGGGGGCCAGCAGCAAAGGCTTTGCATTGCCCGAAGCCTTGCGCTTGAACCCGAAGTACTGTTGTTGGACGAACCGACCTCGGGCCTGGACCCGATTTCAACTCGAAAGGTCGAAGAATCTCTGCAGGAACTCAAACAATATTATACAATTATTATCGTTCCCCACAGCATACAGCAGGCAGCAAGAGTGGCGGATCATGCCGCTTTTCTGCTGATGGGAGACCTGATAGAATACCGGCCTGGGACGGAGATATTCACCAATCCTAAAGACCGGAGGACAGAGGATTACATTACGGGCCGTTTCGGATAGCCCCAAAGCGGATAGATGGAAAAAATCAGGGTAGAAAACCTCAATTTTTATTACGGCAAAAAACTTGCCCTCAGCGACATTTCCATGTCCATCCGGGACAGGCACATAACCGCGCTCATCGGGCCTTCGGGATGCGGCAAATCGACTTTTCTCCGTTGCCTGAACCGGATGAACGACACGATTAAGGGGGCCAGAGTAGAAGGCCTGGTGGAGTTCGACGGACGCGACATTTACAGCCCCGGCACCCCCGTCGTCGAACTGCGCAGGCGCGTCGGCATGGTGTTCCAGCGCCCGAACCCTTTTCCCCAGTCGATTTTCGACAACATTGCATTCGGTCCCCGAGTGCTCGGATTCAATAAGAACCACGGGAAACTGTCCGATATAGTCGAGCAGAGTCTTCGGAGCGCGGCACTCTGGGACGAAGTCAAAGATATGCTGAAAGCGGATGCGCTTGCCCTGTCCCTTGGCCAGCAGCAAAGGCTTTGCATTGCACGGACCATAGCGGTGAAACCGGAAGTAATCCTGATGGACGAACCCTGCTCCGCCCTTGACCCGATCGCGACACTCCAGGTTGAAGAACTTATTCAGGCTCTCAAGAAAGACTACTCAATCGTTATCGTTACTCACAACATGCAGCAGGCGTCCCGGGCCTCGGACTACACGGGGCTTTTCTGGCTTGGAGAACTGGTTGAATTCGACGTGACCGAAAGCATCTTCACCCGGCCAAGCCAGAAACTCACTGAGGATTACATTACCGGCAGGGCTGGATAGGACCGCCCAGGCCTGATCAAGGTAGGTTCAATGTCAAGAAGCGCGCTGAAAAATGGGTTGGAAAAGCTTCAAAATGAACTCTTCGACTTTGGCAGCCTGGTACATCACACCGTGTTGGAGTCGATCGAGGTTTTGAGGAACAGGGACATAAACGGCGCCAGACAGTTGATAGATGCTGACTCGGCCCTCAACCGAAAGCGGTTCGTCATCGAATCGGACACCCTTGCCCTGATCGCAAGGCAACAACCCCTGGCAACGGACCTGCGTGCCCTGGCGGCCGTGCTCAACATAGCGACCGAGCTTGAAAGAATAGCCGACTATTCCAAAAGCAATGCCCAAAACACCATTAAGCTCGGACCCCATCCTTCGGTCACCCCTCCGGCGGATTTTCCGCAGATGGCGGGCCTTGTCTCCGAGATGCTTCAGAGTTCGCTCATCTCGTTTTCCGGGCGTGACGTGCAAATGGCTGGAGAAATTGCATCCCAAGATCCGGAAGTCGACCTTCTCTACGGCCAGATCTACAGGGACCTGATGCTCACCGTGATAGAAGACCCGCGCAACATTGAGAGCGCCAGCAACCTGATGTGGGTTGCGCACAACCTGGAACGAACGGGCGACCGGGCTGTAAACATCTGCGAGCGGGTTATCTTCACGGTGACCGGCGATGTGAGAGAACTGAACGACCAGGAACCGGATATATTGGAATGGGGCTTTCCGGCTTCCTTTCGATCTATCCTCGACAGCCGGAGGAACGAAAAATAATGACCAAGGGGGACGGCATGATGAAGAGCTTTTAGCTTGTCCTTATTCACAGACCACCCCCTTGATGCCGGTCAGGCAGCTTTGCGCAATGGACAGAATTCCACCCTTTTCTCGGCAAATTCATCGAACGAGATAGGCTGCTTACCCGTCACTTCCCGTACCGAATCGGTTATCCGAGACATCAAGCCCTTCCTCGCCAGGTCGAAAAGCATCATGATGTACTGAATTACGTCTTCGGGCATTCTTTCTTCGTCGATAAAAAGAGGTAAAGAGCCGGCCGTAAAATACCGAAATAAACTCCTATGCGGTTCAACTTTGCTCGTAATGGAATATGGATAGCTTAAGACCCGTGATGAAAGGAGGATCAAAAGCTCACCAGAATCTCTTTTGATCGACAACAAACTATAAAAGGCTCGGTTGACCATTTTCAGTGAGACGTTGTTACAGGCTCATGAGGCATTTGCCGACTTCTTCAATGAAATTCTAAACTCAATAGGAGAGTTCACGTGAAAAACCAATTGAAATTGGCCCTTCTGATTGCCGTCGTTGCAGTATTTGCCGCTTTTCCGGCCGTCGTGTTTGCCCAGGCGACCCTGGCGGGTCAGTATGACTGCAAAGGGGAAAATCCGGACGGCTCCGGACAATACGCGGGTAAGGTCATCATCGAAGGCGATACTGGCGGGACGTACAAGTTCAAGTGGAAACTGGCTGGATCGAATTATTCGGGTGTAGGCATTCTGAATGGGGATACCGTTTCGGTTGGCTACTCGGGAGGCGGAAAGGATTTCGGGGTCGTCGTCTACAAAATTCAAGACGGAGGCAAAACCCTTGCCGGCAGTTGGATTTTTTACCCTGGCGGAACTGGATTGGGGAAAGAGACCCTTACCAAGAAATAGTTAATAGGCAAATAAAGAGCCGGCCGGAAGACTTGAACGTCTTCCCGCCGCTCATTACCTCCAAGGGCCGTATTCCCGGCCCCCTCGGGAGCATGGAACCCAAAAAGAAAGCAACAAATCGTTATTGTTATTGCTGCGTTTTGATTCCGCAAATGGGACAACCCTGAAGGCAGAACGGCTTCTCCAGTCCGCTTGAATCCAAGAGGTCCTGATCGTTCAGAATATCCTGCACGGTTCCGTCGGCAACTACCGAGCCTTTCTTCAGAACGATCGCCCTGGTGCACAGGTCAAGCACCATATCCATGTCATGAGTAGCTAATATCTTGGTGTGCTCGAACTTCGACAGCAGATGTATCAATTGGCGCCTCGACCTGGGGTCAAGGTTTGAAGAAGGCTCGTCCATGACCAGGATGCTGGGAGACATTGCCAGCACGGTCGCAATGGAAACAGCCCTCTTCTCACCGGCGGACAGTCTGTAAGGAGGCCTGTCCTTGAGATGGGCGCCCCCGACCAGCTCCAGGGCGCTCATAACGCGTTCCCTGACTTCATCTGAAGGCAGCCCCAGGTTGGTGGGACCGAACGCCACGTCATCATAGACCCTTGGCAAAAAGAGTTGGTCGTCGGGGTCCTGAAAAACCATGCCTACCGTCTGGCGCACGTGCTTGAGTGTTTTTCGGGTCAGAGGCATATCGCCGATTCGCACCGAGCCTGTCTGGGGGGTGAGGAATCCGTTCAGATGCAGAAGAAGCGTTGATTTCCCTGCCCCGTTTGCTCCAACCAGGGCGACTGATTCGCCGTGAGTTATGCGAAAATTCACCCCATTGAGGGCCGGCGTCCCATCGGGGTACTTGTAAGCAAGATCTTTCACTTCAACAATATGATGGCTCATATCAGCCTTCCAAGTTCCCTGCCAAGCCACGCGGGAAAATCATATGAACGAAGCAGCACAAAAAGGCCGCACCACCCGCCCAAGAAGATCCAATCGGACCAGCAAATCCCTTTTGGTGAATTGTACCGAATTTTACCGTCGAATCCCCTGCACATCATGGCAAGGTGTATCCTCTGCGCCCTGTCCATGGTCCGGAAGAGCAATTGACCTAGCATACTGCCATATACGCCGATTCCCATGCCTCTATCACCAAACGAACGCAATGCCCTTGCCCTCGCCATGCGCGCCGCTTCTTCTCCCAGAACGAAGATATACCTGTAGACAAATAGGAGCTGGATCGTGAAAGCCGTGGGCACACCCATTCCGGACAGGGCCGAACAAATCGCATCGAAGCCGGTGCAGGCGATTAAAGCCAGCCCGGCGCTCACCGTCAGCACATACTTCACTAAAATGGATGTAAACGAAAGAAAGCCTCCGGAGATGACGAAAGATCCCAGTTCCATCACCGGGTTGCGGTCCAGTATGGGATTGAACAAAGCCACAAATAAAACGAACGGGGATGCTATCAGCACCTTCTTTAGTATGTATGAGAATGGAATGCGCCCGATGACCATAATCGCCATGGGATAGATAACCAGCGGGGCCAGTCTTGCCGGGTCGTATTTATGAAAAGACACCACGACAACTATGAAACACAGCGTCGTCAGCACCTTTACCCTGGAATCGACCCTGTGGACCGGCGTCTGCTTGCTCGAGAGCGCGTCGAGATGGCCTATATCGAAAAATGAGGACCCTATGCTTCCCATTTCACTGATTCTTCAGGTGCCGGATCTAAGCCGTGAAGCTTCCTCACCCCTGCGGGCAGGTCGCCCGTGTTTCAACGGCTCATTTCGATTTTCTTTTTTGGAAGGTCCTGATCCCAATGCCTATAAGACCGACAAGAACGAGCGACATGACCCCTCCGAGAAGGCCTGAAACCGACGTGCCTGCGCTAACCCCGGGCCACGGTTCATCGTTTCCTTTTTTCGCTTCGTTCGCCGCCGGGGCTTCCGGTTTTTCCTTCCGGAAGCTGTAATCGGGCAGGAAAGCCGTTTTTTCCTGCAGCCCGGAGAAAAATGCATGAAGTTTGCCCGCCGGCGCCGGCAGCTCCTTGTTTCCCGAACTGCGGGCCACTGACCATTCAAGGCCGTCGGGGCTCGTGGAAGCAAACCATGAGAGGAAACCGCCTGTCAAGGCGGCAATCACGGCCAGCGTGATAATTACCGGTTTGAGCGAAATTGAATTGCCCTTCGAGGACTCATCCGCCATCTGGAGAACTTCGGGATGGCTCCTGCATACGAAGCCGACCACGGAAGCGGTAACGAAACCCTCAACAACACCGATCACCAGATGGATGGGCAGCATCAGCAATATGAACGTCTTGAAAGAAAGTTCGGATATCCCGGAAAAAAATGTCTCCGTTACGACCCCGACGGCGCCCAGTAGGAGACCCATAACGGAAGCGGCCATTGAAGCCGCAAGGATTCGTTTTCGGTCCGGCCCCCTGCCGGCAACTCGCTTGTAAATCAGAGGAAATGCAATAAAACACGGGAAAAATCCCATGTTGATCATATTGCAGCCAAGGGCGAGCAGGCCCCCGTCGGCGAAGAACAGGGATTGAATGGTAAGAATAGACGCCATTGTAATGAAAGCGGCGTAAGGACCGAGCAAGACGGCCAGAAGCATTGCGCCTCCAAGATGACCGCTCGATCCTGTTCCGGGAATGGTGAAATTGATCATTTGCGCGGCAAAAACCAAAGCGCCTAAAACCCCCATCAGTGGAGTTTTCCGGTCATCCATTTCTTCCTTCAGTTTTCTGGCGCTGTAGACGGTAAGTCCCGCCGCCGCGACCCACATTGTTCCGCCGACAGCCGGTGATATCAAAGCGTCGGCCATGTGCATAACCGTCCTCCTGAAGAAGAATGAATTCGATTCGGGCGCAGTTTATTGCCGTCTGCGAAACCACAAGTGCGCATAATAAAAAGGGCCAAACCTCTTCATGAGTATTTGGCCTCCCATTTTCCCTGATGTCGCGAGAGTCCTTCAGAGCTTCATGCCCTGGACTTGTCTTGGCATAATACCAAACACACCCGTGGCGGTCAAACGATTTCGGGGGAAAGGCGAGGACAGAAACGGGAACTTCCCCTGATATCAGCTGGAAAACAAGGGGGAATGAGCAAACCCCGGGTGCCTCCCTGCGGCATCCTGTCAGGACAGCAGGGCGGGGCCGGACCTAATTTTTACATTTCGGCTTCCATTCGTCGGCCAGCCGCTGCGCCTCGGCGATCTGGGACGGCGTCATGTCCTTGGCTACTTTATCCCTGTTCTTTTCGGCCCCTTTAAGGCCTCGAGACAATGCCACATTGAACCACATGTGAGCTTTCACCAGGTCCTGCGGGACTCCCTGCCCCTTGGCGTACATTACTCCCAGGTCACATTGCGCGGCGGCAAGGCCCTGATCGGCAGCCTTTCGATACCACTTGACCGCTTCGGCATAGTCCGGCTTCACACCATGGTCGCCATGCGCATATATCTCCCCCAGGAGCATCTGGGCGAAAGGCTCTCCATGCTCCGCCGCCATGCGAAACCACAGCAAGGCTTCGTCCTTGTTCTCCTCGACACCCTGACCGCTCAGATACAAAAAGCCCAAAAGAAACTGGGCTTGGGTATGCTCCTGCTCCGCCGCCTTGCGGTACCACTTTGCCGCCTCTTTGTAGTCCCTGTGCACACCTTCGGCATTATAGTACATCTGCCCGAGATTGAATTGCGCTCCTGCGTCTCCCTGCTCCGCCAAAGGTTTGAACTCCGCGTATGCCTTGGCAAAGTCGTGCTTGTCATAAGCCGCTTTACCCTCATCGTAGCCGGCATACGCAGAAGCCACCAGAACGGCCAACAAAGCCAAGACGAGGCATAACCTGAAATCTGACATCACCGCTCACCTGCCCCTGATGCATTCAAGAAGGTCAAATCCGACACGCGAATCATATCACAACCGTATTCGGGTTTCGAAAAAATATTTTGTAATGCATATATGGCCCATGAGGGCCTTTGCAGCGGGGGAGCGGCAATGCCCGGAGTCAGGTATGTCAGGTGCTTATTTTGGACAGCAGAATCACCTGGGCAGGTTCTGCGAGCAGATCCTTCGCTTTCGATCTGAATTGCTGCACATGCGGCGTGGAGGCATGCCTGTCCAGATGTGCCTTGCTCTCCCAGGTTTCATAAAAGACGAAAACAGAAGGGTCATCGATTGCCTGGTGCAGATCGTAGCTGATACACCCTTCATCTGCTCTGCTCGGCACGATCAGGGCCAGGAGTATCTCTTTAAGCTTATGGTCCATCCCCTCCAATGCCCTGAAGCGGGCAACAACATTGATTCCACCCATAGCATGCTCCCTATGCAAAAACTTTTCTGAACGAATTCCAGCCGCGCTTCCTGCCCTCTGACAATCCATTATGTTTGGTTTGTGTTTCCTCTCAAATCAGCCTCTCTCCTTCAATCTTGTTGAGCGCGAGTCTCACGCGGGTTTTATACCCATGTTTTTCATCAACCTCCAGCCGAAAAGCGCCGATTCTATGTATACCCGGAAAATCACTGAACGTAACCATGGGTAGTTACAAAGCTGAAGGAGGTGAACAACCAAAGACGCCGGGACTACCGGGAAAAAGCCTCGCCAGGCTGAGCGCGGAACCAATCGGAGGACACTTATGCGAAGAGCTGTTGCTGGGGGATTTTTAATCGTTTGTCTGCTTTGCGTCTTTTTGGGGACAGCCGAAGCAGCAAGCCTTCAGGCCGGCGAAGACATCATTCTGGCAATTCCCAACCGGGACCTCGGCTTGAATGCAGATGCCGCTAGGGCTCCGGAACTCAGATTGGAGCGCAACGGGCAAGTGTTTCCTCTGACGGTGCTCTCTTTCGCGGCCGGAACGGATGGGCAAGTCAACTGCGATCTTCCCTCCGGACTTGTAGCAGGGCGCTATAGCCTCTATGTTCTTGAAAGCGGGAAATGGAAAAGAGTCGACACTCTCGTGAAGGTCCTGGCGCCGGTGGTCAATAGTGTAAGCGTGACGGAAGGCAACCTTAAATCCGCAACCCATGTGACCCTTGAGGGTCTCTTTTTCAGCCGGTCGCCCAAGGTTTTCATTCACTGCTTTGGACCGGAAGGCCGCGCAGAGCCACAAACAGTCAGTCGCGGCATGGCGGTCACTTCTACCGTGCTGGACCCCGAAACGGGATCAAGCCGGGTTCAGGTCCAGGTCCCGGATCTTGGGGCTGATAATCCTGCATCCTGCGTTTTTGAAGTCCAAAGTCCCAATGGAAGTGCATTTATCAATTACCATGGGATGGACCCGCACCACGCAGGCGAAAGCCGGCAAGTCCTCTGAGCAGGCTTCCCGGCGGATGTTTCCCCCTGCTTTCCGCTCCAGCCCCAATCTCGGCGCGCCTAATATTTCGACCGCTCAGAAGTCGGGCGAATCCATCGGCCCCGAAGTAGTCGGACCAACCGGATGTGCATCCCGGCAAGCTGTATCCGATTGGTCCATATCTCTTTTCGTCTGGTCCATATCGGTTGTCTCGGCTGAACAAAATCCCGCCCAGCAGGCGGCGCTGACGGTAGCCTGCGCCTCAATAAACGGACCACTGATCAGCACGGCCGTCAACGCCAATCCAAGAACCAGTTTCTTGCTCATTTTATGCCTCCGAAAGAACTAAATATCCGTTCTCTTAAATCGTACAACATATTGACTTAGCAGCATAAAGATCTTTAAATTCAACCTAACACCGCTTTTATCTGCTGTCAATTCACGCGCGCTTGACAATGCATATGGTCAGGTTTCAATCCCTGGCTAGACAAGGTTCGAGCTGCCGAATCACGAGGAGGGCGTCCCACGGAGAAGTCTAATGATATCTTGCATATCCGGTTGACCACTCTATTTTCAATTCATTGCCCGGTCTTACGGGGCAATGAAAGAATCTCGATTTGCTTTTCCAGCGGCTTACCATCACGATCCAGGTGAAATGCGGCAGTCCGGCCTTCGTACTTATTGAGTATCCGGATGTAGCTCTCAACTGACTGAACTCGATCATTCCCTATGGCCATGAGCACGTCACCGGGCAAGATATCGCTTTTAAAAGCCGGCGATCCCTCAATGACCTCTTTGATTAGGACGCCGTCATTTGTTTGCAGGCGTTTTCGGGTTCCTTCATCCATGGGTTGGCAAAATATGCCTATCCGTGGCCGAATTTTGGCGAAGAAAATCACCCCCAAATCAGAGTCTGCCGTTGGATGAGGCATCATCACCGTCTGACTGCCGTAAGTTACTGAAATTCCGCTGTCATTGGCATTCGCTGTCCCTCCCCGTCCGGACGCCGTGGCAGTACCTGTTGAAAAAGAGGTCGCTGTTTGCGGCGGTGTAAACGGCATCGCAGCGGAAACCGCATGCGCGTATTTCGAAGACATGAGCACCACGTGAGCTCCAACTCTTGCCGCCTGTTCCCGCAGTTGCTCTTCGGCAACTATCCTGGAAGGAGCGCTGAAGACAGCTTGACCGATCGGAAGATAGCCGCGGCGAATCAGGGCCAATGAATCCCTGTCGAAGTTGTCTGTTCCATATACCGTCAGCTCGCCCGCGACAGGCTCATAGTCGGGCCTTTGCCTGGCGTCCGGTAACCCTGTGTAGAACTGCGCATACGGATTAGCGCATGCGGTCAATAAAAGAATGCAAACGAGAAATAACTTCTTCATCTTCCCTCCGTGGTCTCGGTGGTGAGAAACAGGTTGTCTCATCTTGGAGGCGGAGGGGAAGAAAGCGCCGTGTCGCCCGGCACGCGTTTCAAGGTATGTTGGGCGGTTCCGCCCTCCATGAGCCTCTCCTGCGCCAGGTCTTTGAGCACGGTGGCATCCGTTAGAGTGCTGGTGTCTCCCAGGTTGGAGATGTCCCCCATGGCAATTTTGGTGAGTATTCTGCGCATGATCTTTCCCGACCGTGTCTTTGGCAGTCCCTCCGCAAACTGGATCGCGTCGGGGGTGGCGATGGGGCCGATTTTATTTCTCACGTGCTGTTTCAAAGAGGTTGCCAGGTCATTGGTCCTCGTGACGCCTCGGTTAAGAGTCACGAAGGCGTATAAAGCCTGGCCTTTGGTCTCGTGGGGAGTTCCCACCACCGCTGCCTCCGCCACGGCGGGGTGGGATACGAGCGCGCTCTCTATCTCCGCGGTGCCGAGCCTGTGCCCCGAAACATTGATAACGTCATCAATGCGTCCCAGTATCCAAAAATAGCCGTCCTCGTCGATGTGGGCCCCGTCGCCCGTGGTATACACACCGGGGAAATCGGAGAAATATGTCTTCTTGAACCTTTCCGTATCACCGTAAACCCGGCGCATCAATCCGGGCCACGGCCTTTTGATAACCAGCCAGCCGCCTTCGCCCAATTCGGCGGGGTCTTCGCTGTTCTTCTTGATCTCCAGGTTGATCCCGAATAGAGGCAGAGTGGCCGATCCGGGCTTGCACGGCGTGGCGCCGGGAAGAGGACTGATGACGATACCCCCTGTTTCTGTCTGCCACCAGGTATCCACAACGGGACATCGTCCTTTGCCGACACTATCATGGTACCACATCCAAACTTCCGGGTTGATCGGCTCTCCTACGGACCCCAGGAGCCTCAGCGAGCTCAGATCGTGTTTTGCCAGCCATTGATCGCCTTCTTTCATCAGCGCGCGCAAAGCGGTTGGGGCCGTATAGAAGATATTGACACCGTACTTTTCGATAATGTCCCAGACGCGGTCCGGGCCGGGATAGTTGGGCAAACCCTCGTACATGACGATGGAGGCGCCATTGGCAAGAGGCCCATAGGTGATATATGAGTGCCCTGTAATCCAGCCGATGTCGGCCGTACACCAGTAGGTATCTTCATCTCTGATGTCGAAAACCCATTTGAAGGTCTGCATCGCGTAAAGGAGGTATCCGGCAGAGGTATGGAGCACGCCCTTGGGTTTGCCTGTACTTCCACTGGTGTACAGGATAAAAAGGGCATCCTCGGCGTCCATGACTTCAGACTCGCAATCCATTGAAATGTCCGGAGCCGACAGCTCGTCGTCCCAGAAATAGTCCCGCCCCGGTTTCATCGGCGCCTCGATGCCGAGCCTGCTCACCACAATCACGTCGTTCACGTTGGGACACTCTTCCAGGGCGTTGTCGGCCTGTTCTTTACTCTTTACTGTCTTGCCGCCCCGGTTGTAACCGTCGGCGCAAATCAGAAGTTTCGACTGGCAGTCGAGCATCCTGCCTTTGAGAGCTTCGGCGCTGAATCCACCGAAGACCACCGTGTGAATAGCGCCAATCCTGGCGCATGCCAGCATCGCTATCGGCAATTCCGGCACCATGGGAAGATAAATGGCGACACGATCCCCTTTTACGATCCCATGTTTCTTTAAGACATTGGCGAAACGGCACACCTCCCGATGGAGTTGCTGATACGTCAATACCCGCTGCTCCCCGGGGCTGTCTCCTTCCCAGATCAATGCCGCCTTGTTCTTGCGCCAAGTCATGAGATGCCGGTCCAGGCAGTTGTAACTGACGTTCAGTTTGCCTCCCACAAACCACTCGTGGTGTCCCTCGGAAAAATCTTCCACCAGGACCGTGTCCCACTTCCTGACCCAATCGAGATGCTCTGCCTGTTCGGCCCAAAACGACTCCGTCTGTTCGATCGATCTCTTATAGGTCTGCCTATATTCTTCCAGACTGTTGATCCTGGCTTTTTCTTTGAATACCTGTGGGGGCTCGAAAATTCGATCCTCGCGCAGAATCGAATGGATGGCCTTTTTTCCGGGGATGTCCTCAATGACTACAGTAACTATGTTCCTGTCGCCAACCCTCTTGTAGTGGATGGCATCCGTCACCATCCTTACCAGACGAAGCCCCAGCTCCAGGTCCTCCAGATCATCGAGAGAAATTACCGGGTGCGGCGCGACGTGTATCTCCGTCGGGTTGAACTCCCTTCCGTCATCTTCGATGCTGATAGTCAGCTTCTTGTCGTGCACCGAAAGGTCGATATTGATGAGATGTTCCTCCTGGTCGTCGTAGGCACAGGAAATAATATTCATAACCAGTTCTTCGACGGCCAGATTCCCGAAATAGGTGGCCCTTCTGCTCATCTGGTGGATTTTGCCGAATTCGGTAATGGTTTCACCGATTAACGTGATCGAGGAAATATTGTTGGCTACCTGGAAACTGTGGTGCTTTGAGCTGTCCTGGTTCGGCATGCTGCACCTCCATGGGGAGTTATGAGTCCATGATCTTTCCTGGTGAGTGATCGCACGAAAGGCGGAACGGCAGGTTGAACGGGCCTTCCGTAAACTCTCAAAGGGGTTTCATAAGAAACGTTCCCCATCGCGATGCGAAGCTTGGGGAAATCAACCGCAGAAAAACAGGAGAAACGACGCAGGAACTTGGACGGTACAGCTCGAGGAAGTTTGGAATCGGTGCTTGAGCAGTAAGCATGGTGCCATTGTCATTACAAATGTCAAGGAGTATTTCAAATCGAAGAATGAAAGCGCCGCGGCATCAAAGACGGGTCTTCTATGACCGGCATATCTCCAAGAGCAACAGCCTCGCAGGAATCTCCTGCTGGTACTTTGTCAACTCAGTCAAACCACCAGCCGTTATTCCCGCGGAAAAAACTGCGTCACAATCACGATATGTTCCCGTCCCCCCCTTTTCTAAGCTTGTCCCCGCAGGCTTTAAGCGGGGAGGCAGGCAGGGGGGATTTTGATTTTCTCGATCCGGTGTGAACCATCAGAATCCCCGTTAATTATGATTTCCTGAAAGAAGAGGCAGCCTTTCCCGACAGGATCTTTCTCAAAAGCGGGAATCCATTGGTTTTTTTATGGCACTACTGTGTTAAGTCTGCGTAGAGTGGGCAAAAGCGGAGAGACTGCTCCGTTGACAATGCACTAATACAACCCGATGATTGGCTATGCCTATCAGAGGTAAACCTAGTACTCATAATGCTCATTTCCATCCTAATCATTGCTGATAAGCACATTCCTCTTTGCCGTTTTGGGTTCCTCCTTCTGCACGCCCATACATTAAGATAACATAGAATTCTCATGTAAACTCAACCACGTACTTAGACGAACCAAAGGCGGAAAAGAGACCTCAACGTCTTAAGACTCGGTTTTGGTTCAAGAAAAGATACCCCCTATGTCTCAAAGATTCGCAGGTTGTCCGATACTGGATCCTAGTGATTAACTAGTATTTTTTTAGGTTTAGTTCTTCAGAATTCCTGCCGAATTACTCCCTGAAGAGTCGAATTTGGATCAACAAATATCGCGCTCGACCAATTTTGATTCCCGGAGATCCAATGGCCCTTTACAGTCCGTTGAATAACGCGTTTTTTAAAAGCGCCGTGTTTTAGACAAAGATATGAAGAAACCTACTGCCGCCAAGGCAGGGGAAACGTTCGGGAGCCAACTACTTTTAGGAAAAGGAAGGGTTCGGCATGGGAAAAGAGAAGCTCAATGAGGTCGGTGACTCCAGAGAAGGTAAATATCTTAGCTTTTTTCTAGGGGAAGAGGAATATGGGCTTGGGATCCTCAGAGTGAAGGAAATCATCGGGATGATTTCGGTGACTCCTCTCCCCAAGACCCCCGACTTCGTAAAAGGGGTAATCAATCTAAGAGGGAAGGTCATACCGGTAGTTGACCTCAGGCTTCGGTTCGGTATGGAGCCGGTCCAATATACGGAACGTACCTGCATTGTCGTCGTTGAAATTACCGGATCTGCCGGGGCCATTTTTATCGGAATTGTCGTGGATTCGGTCTCGGAGGTAATCCATATCAAGAGTTCCGATATCGAAGATCCTCCTGATTTCGGGACAACCGTTCACACGGAATACATTCTGGGCATGGCGAAAATGGCGGGCAACGTCAGGATCCTTCTGGAGATAAACAAAGTGCTCAATGCGGATGAATTCTCCGATCTGGACCAGGTTGCCTGATGATTCCCGCGCTGATTTTGCACCGGTTTTTCATGACATCACCGCCCTGGAACTGAAATGCAAATGACGATGCTTTGAAAGCTCAAACAAACGCAGGTATTTCAATCGAAATAGTGTCAATTCCTCGGGAGAAAAGAAAATGAGAAATTCGAAATTTGGGATAGGAGTAAAGATCTTTGCAGGGTTTATTGCGCTGATTGTCATAGGAGCGGTGATCGGCACTGCCGGGTTTATCGGCTTAAGCCGGGTCACCTCCGCCGGAAATGTTAACGACACCTCCAAGGAGGTCCGGGGGAAAGTTCTTGAAGCAAGAATATATGAGAAAAGTTTCCTTATCAAAAAAGACGCGGAAAGCTACGGCAAATTGTTGAAAGCTCTCGATGAACTGGCCGCCCTGACGGCGGAACTGGAAGCCCGCATCGGGCATAGCGCCGCCGTGGGGGACATCGCCAACGCGCAGCAGGGCTATAAACAGGCGGTAGGCGAACTGAAGGGGCTTGAAGAAGCTGACGCCAATGCTGTGAAAGATCTTGGGAAAGAGGGAGCCGACATAGAAAAGGTAGCCGAAGAACAAGCCCTGGCTGCCGGCAATGCCGCCAAACAGGACATCCTCAAAAGGAATGAAAAAGCTTTCAAAGATTACTCCCTCAACGACATCAAGGATGTAATAGCGGTCGGCTACGATGTCCTCAAATATTATCATGATAACGAAATGACACAGGAGGCGGCGCTTGACGCCGTTCGCAACCTGCACTTTGCCGGCACGAACTACTTCTTCGTGGTGAAGGAAGATCTCACCCTCATAGCCCATGGGAGTGACCGTTCTTTCGAAGGAAAGGACTTCGGTCAGATTCAGGACAAGAAGACGGGCAAGACCTTCATGAAGGATGTCGTAGCGGAAGCCATCAAGAATGGCGAGTCCTATACTGAATACTTTTGGACCAAACCAGGGATGGGAAGCGCCGTTTTCCCCAAACTGACCTATGCCAAGCACTTTAAGCCCTGGAATCTTGTGATCTGCGCCGGTGTCTACGTTGACGATATTGAAAAGCAGATCGCGGAAACGGGGGAAGCGCTTCAAAGCGGCCTAAAGCAGTTACAGACGGCAAACGACATTAAGTCTCTGATACTTCGCGCGAGATTGAGCGCTACTTCCTTCGTCGCTTTTGGGAAGAATGCTGACAAGGTCGCCGTGGTTATTTCCGAACTGAAGGCCATTGCCAAAAGCGCCGACCTCACGAAAAAAGCCGATGCCTACTCGGACAAATTTAATACTCTAGTCAAAAACAGTACGACCAGGCAAAAAGATATCGATCAGATCGAAGACATGGCGGGCAAGAGTTTAAAGATTGCAACCGATATAGGAAACAATGCGATTCTCACTTACACCGCCAGCGCGGCCGGCGGCAAGCAGTTCATTATCGGCTTTATCGTTTTCGGTGCGGTTGCCGGTTTGATCCTCGCCACGTTTCTGGCCAGGGGAATAATCGTGCCGATTAAACGTGCCATTACCGGGATGAAGGATGCATCCAATCAGGTGGCGGATGCCTCGGACCATGTTTCCGGCGCCAGCCAACAGCTCGCGGAAGGGTCATCCGAACAGGCGGCGTCTATCGAGGAGACCTCGTCCTCTCTTGAGGAAATGTCCTCCATGACCAGCCAGAATGCCGAGCACGCAAACCAGGCCAACCATTTGATGTCGGAAACCGGCTCGGTGGTATCGAAAGCGACTCGCTCGATGTCCGAACTTACCAGTTCCATGAACGAGATTTCCAGTGCCAGTGAGGAAACATTTAAGATAATCAAAACGATAGATGAAATAGCATTCCAGACCAACCTTCTTGCGTTAAACGCCGCGGTTGAAGCCGCGCGCGCAGGGGAAGCCGGAGCCGGATTTGCGGTAGTGGCGGACGAAGTCAGGAATCTGGCCATGCGTGCCGCCGATGCCGCAAAGAACACCGCAGATTTGATCGATGGCACGGTGAAAAAGATCAAGGACGGGTCGGAGCTTGTTGCTAAAACCAGCGCCGAGTTTTCGATGGTCGCTTCCAGTTCGGCCAAGATGAGTGAATTGGTCGCCGAGATAGCCGCGGCATCCAATGAACAGTCTCAAGGGATCGAACAGATAAACAAGGCCGTGGGCGAGATGGATAAGGTTGTTCAGCAGAATGCCGCTACTGCGGAAGAATCTGCCTCGGCTTCCCAGGAAATGAACGCCCAGGCCGAGCACATGAAGGGATTTGTCCAAGAGCTGGTTGTGCTTGTCGGGGGCGCGACTGGAAGCGCAGCTCCGGGAACCGCTCTGATTGGCAAAAAGCAAGAAAAGCCAGGGGTTGTGAAACAACTCCAATCAGGCCATCCGGTGGAGAAGATCTTTTCCAACATTGGATTCCAATCAAAAAAAACGAAGGCAAATGGAAGCACGAACGGAAAGCCGTCGGTACATGATGGAAAAGCGGAGCAGATCATTCCTTTTGATGAAGAGCTCAGCAAAGATTTCTAGCCCGGAACTGATCGCCGGGACCTTTGCACGCCGGTGCAGAGGTCCTGCCGGGCACCCCGACTGAATGCATCAGCAAATTCAAAACCCCACCCGCACAGGTGGGGTTTTGAATTTTCGGAGCAAGGAGCGGGAAGCAGGAAGCAAGAACGCTTTTCTAAGCACTCCATTTCATGAATATGATGGCGAATCGCCTCAATGATGATTCCGGGCGGGTATTAAGCCCGCCCCTACGAAGGATAATCGGCCCTGTACTGTAGGGGCGGGATTTATTCCCGCCCGATACGTCACCGAAATTATGAAATGGACCACTAAGCAAAGATATTAAAATATGGCAGTTCAGTCTCAAGAATGATTTACCACGGCCACGAGAACTGCGCCGTAGCGCGCGGCACGCGCGCGCCGCCTCCCGCTCCCCGCTCCCCGCTCCCCGCTCCTCGCTCCTCGCTCCTTGCTCCTTGCTCCCCGCGTTTTCTATTGCAGGGTGGCATTACACGACGCACTCACGGTTTCGGTAGTGCAGCCGGTTACAGGAGGAACCGTGCAGGATACGCTGACCGTGAACGAGTTGTCGGTGAATGCCGAAATGCTGCAGGTTGGGCTCACGCATCCTGCGGCGCTCATACCCGAAAGTGCCGTCGGGCAAACTTGCGAAGTCAACTTGGAAATTGTCGTCCCCGACGGGACCGTCGTTTTGAAAGAATAGTCGATCGGGCCAAACCCGGGCACCGTAACACAATACCCATCCGCGCAGCATTGTATTGAATTCCCTTGGGCTTCACACGACGCCGAATAATTACCGGCTTCGGGCGCGGAAGGATTGGTAACCGTTATTGTCAGGGAACCGGTGCATTTCTCGGTCGCCGCCGCATCGGTTACGCACAGCGAGAACGTATAGACCCCGGGAGGGGAGGAGTCCGTGCCGCTTAACAGACCGCTTGTCGGGCATAGGGTGATATTCATGGGTGGAAAGCCGCCTCCGGTCCCAAGCGAAAAGGAGTACGGCTTTCCGGCCCCTCCCCCGTAACTGCCGGCCGGTATCTGGTATGAAAAAGAGCTCCCTTGCGCGACAGTGCCGATGCTGCCGGAAAGGTTGAAAAACAGAGGCTGAATGTATGTTCCCGTGACTTCAGTGTTGCCGCCGTTTGTCACCGTGACTGTCTGGGCCGCGGGCGTCTCCCAGTCATTAACGGGTTTAAAGCTTACCGTGTGGGAACCTGCCGGGACGCTGACCTTCAAGCCGCTGTTGCGCCAGGCGCCTCCGTCCACCGCCCATCTGGCTCCGGCGCTTGCCGGAGGCCCCACGATTATCCCGGTGATAAAACCTGTCTGTTGAGTGTAGGCGCCTTTAACCGGCTTCGTCTGCCCTTTTGCGATACTGACCGTTAGAGCGGCCGGAGCATTCCAGCCGGTGACGGCCTTGAAACCCACGGAGTGGGAGCCGACCGCAAGGCCGCTGACAGTAGCCCCGCTTGCCTGCCAGCCGCCGCCGTCCACATTCCACTGCGCCCCGGCCTGAATGGCGCCCTGAGGGGAAATTGTCGCCTGGATCGAACCGGTCTGTTGAGTGCTTCCACTGCCGGCCGTTGCTGTCTGGTGACCGGCAATATACTTGGCGGCAGCGCCTCCGGCTTGAGTGAACTCACCGCCGGCATACAGGGCGCCCTCCAGGGCCATTGCCAGAGCTGAAATGCTCCCATTGCCGGGCGATGATCCAACAGGGGTCCAGGAGGAGCCGTTCCACATGCTGACGCAGTTCCATCCGGCGCCATAAGGACCGGAGAAATAGCCTCCCCCATACAAGCCGCCGCCAGGGGCCGCAATTAAGCACTGGAGAACGGCCGTGTCGCTGACCGCGGGTCCGGGCGGCGCCCACGAGGAGCCGTCCCATTTGATCATGCCTTCCGAGGTCAATTCAGGAAAATTCCCCCCCGCATACAAGGTCCCGTCCGGAGTTACCGCCAGGGTGGAGACAGACAGATTGTCATCGGGAGTCGCCAGGATGGACCACGCGGAGCCATTCCACCCGGCTACATAGGAGGCGCCCCCGATGCTTGTGCCGGCTTGAGCATAGAGGGCGCCGTCCGGCGTCGTTGCCAACGCGTGGACGGGGCATTCCATCCCGGGCCCCAGCGCGGACCAGTTGAAGCCGTCCCACCTGGCGACATAATTCGCGCTGGTTTCCCCTGCCTGGGTGAACTGGCCGCCCGCATACACGGTCCCGTCAGGGGCGACTGCAAGCGCATTGACCGGGCCGTTCAGGCCGGACCCCAGCGGCAACCAGGCAGAGCCGTTCCACTTAGCTATATTACTGGCGTCGCTTCCCCCTGCTTTGGTGAACATGCCGCCCGCATACAGGGTCCCGTCGGGGGCGACTGCAAGCGCATTGACATATGAATCCGTCCCCTGCCCCAGCGGGGACCACGAAGACCCATTCCAGTTGGCCACATAACTGGCGCCGGTCCCCCCCGCCCTGGTGAAACAGCCGCCTGCATACACGGCTCCGTCAGGGGCAATGGCAAGAGCGTTTACATAATCGTTCATGCCGATACCCATGGCATGCCAGTTGGGACCGCCGGCCGCCGCCGGGGCGCTGTCCTCGGTCGCCTGAGACGTTGCCGCGCCCTGCGTGATTACCGGAGCGCCGGCCGGAGTTGCGAAGGCGATACAGGTCAACAGCAGCCAAACCGAAAGCAACAGCAAAGACTTGCGTTTCACTGGATTCTCCTCGTTGGAAAGGCGCCGCGCGCCTATCTACGTAACCTCGGGGAACAGCGCCAAATTTATGCTTGTTTATACGAACTTATCAGGAAAAATAGAGCAACTTCCGTGCCATCCATCCGACCTGACAAATGAGACGGATTTCAATACTCCGCTTACGGTGATGGGCGCCCGACAGCGATTTGCAACGCTCCTTACAGGGCGAGCCTCAGGCGAATAAAGTCGATGAGATCCGGCCGGCCAAATGCCACAAATATGGCGCTCCAACGCGGCATTCCAAAAATTGTTTGACGGCAGCTTACGCCCCGGCAGCCACATGAGCCATGCGCGAAATATCGTTGAACTTCCGAAATGCCGCATTAGTGATTCAACGGTCGCCCAGTCATCAAAAACGAGATTCCAAAGGCAACCAGGAAAATGAAAAATGCAGCCCTTGCAATCCATGCCGTCGCATCGGCCAGGATCACAAATCCCAGTATCCCCGTGACGATCGTCAAAACCAGGTAGGTTATCGCCATTGAAATGAACATATCAGCCTCCTTTGTGATCAGATTTCGATAAGGATGCCGATTGAAATATAATCATGATTTATTCTGAAATCCACAGATGAACCTCTGAAGTAACGTTGTAGATCCAGGGCATGATCTTCAGCCGGCAGGGGGTTGCGGAACTGCGGGCGCCGGTCCATATGGTACCGCTCATGGCCGCATCCCTGGCGTTGCGGTAGATCCGTCCGCTCGCCCCGGTAGCGCTCGTCACGCCCGCAATTCGCCGTGCGGACCCGAAGATCGTGAAGAAAATGCGCCATAGCCGCAAGCGCATCCTTCCGGCTAATCTTTTCTCCGTGTCGTCGGTTTCGGAGTGATTGTTTGGGTTTTCACTAAAAACTGACCAAAGATATTTGAAATTTCGGAGCAAGGAGCAAGGAGCAAGGAGCAAGGAGCGGGGAGCGGGAAGCGGGGAGCGGGAAGCGGGGAGCGGGGAGCGGGAAGCGGGGAGCGGGAAGCGGGGAGCGGGAAGCGGGGAGCGGGAAGAAGAGCTGACGCGGGGACACGGGGAAAAAGGCAGAAGCAAAGGAGCGACGAGCAGGAATTCACCACCACCGCAAAGCCTGCGAGGTAAATTGCGCCGCAGGCGAGCGCGCGCCTCCCTCTGGCTAATCTTTTCTCCGTGGCCTCGGTTTCGGAGTGATTGCTTGGGTTTTCACTAAAAACTAAAAACTAATACGCGGTACGCATGCGCCGCATCCCTCTGATCTTTTCTCCGCGCCCTGCGTCTCTGCGGTGAGCACAGGGGCGTCGGCAGGTTTTGACATTGTGAGAGAAAAACTCTCGGAATGGGTTCGTTGGCATCTAACCCATTATTCCCGTGTTCCTTTTTGGGGGAGTGCAGTCTTGTGTCGGATTTGCGCTCAGGACAAAATGCAGGGCCGCGGCGGCGCCTTCTTCCCGGCCGTTACCTGATGACGGCCACCGAACACTGAGCGTGAGTCACAACTTTTGATGCGGTTGTCCCGATTAAAAACCGCTCGATCCCCGTTTTCCCCGTGCTGCCCATAATTATGAGGTCAAACTCTTCCTTAGCCGCGATGTCTAAAATAGCATTGGCGGCGGTCTTTCCTCGTTCGAGCACGGTGGCCACCTGGATTCCTTTCTCATCAAATAGGGCTTTTGCCTCATTGATGGCACTGACGGCATGGGGGTCAATCTCATCATGAACGAGACCTAGAGGTACTTCGCCTCCCCTATAGACGAAGGAGCCGGGGGCTACTGTAACGAGAGTGACGTTTGCGCCTTCGCTCATTGCCAACTCCAGCGCCCTTCGAACAGCCTTCATCGCGTATTGGGAACCGTCTGTTGCTGCGAGGATCTTCATAATAGCCTCCTTTCAGTGCGTGAATGGCTAACAGAGATTAGCCCTGCCGCTGACTTAGTCCAATGAATAAAATCTTCGGGCGCCGTCCCGTTAATGACGGAGTTAAGGACTTTTGGCGCGCCCTTGTAGACACGGAAACATACAACATTGCCGGTAAAACACGCAAGTGAAACGTCACTGAACTGCGGCACGTTCGCTCCTCGGCAAACTCCAAAATTTTACCCCATCAGCGCCGTTGAGACCCATTCTTCGGGCATAGGGGCGGCTGTCTGTTCTCGGGAGGGCAGAGCGCCGGTCAAGTTCAACGGCGCTGTCATCTTGGGAGGGAATGGGTAATTTCAAAAAAAAATTGTGAGGCAGAACCGTATGCCGATTACCCGGCCCTCAGAGCCGGAGTTTCTACACAGCACTCAAGTTTTCCAGGGAAAAATCCGATTCAAACATATAGTTTGCAACCCAATCACAAAGGAGGAGAACAATGAAAAGTGCCACACACAGGCTTTGCATCATCAAGACGGGGCTGGCCATAGCTTTGGTCGCGGGCCTGTGCTGCAGCGTCTTCATTCCCGGACTCACCGGCACGCCGGCCGACCCCGGGACCGCTCGGGTTCCCAAAGTAAACCCGCATCCAACGATCGAGATGGAGCAGTCCGACGCCGCCGGCATACCTAAGGCCGCCTTGCCGGTGCTGCCTCACGAAACGCTTAACGCGCCTCTCCCTGAGAACCCCGGCTGCTACTACCTCCTTGACGACTCCTGGCAGGAGGTGCCCTGCGCCACCGACGAGGAAATGAAATCCATCAGGCGCCCGGTCGTTGCCAACAGCATCCAATCCGTAGCACAGGGGTCCCAGCAGAATGCCACGCCCCTAATTTGGGGTGCGGTGTCAAACGGCCTCCAGGACCCGGAGCTTTCGACCGAGTCGGACGTGCTGGGACATACCACGACGCCCAATACTTTCAGCATCCAGAACAACACCAACTACTTCAATTGCTCATCCTGCAGGAACAAGTGGCCGTTTAAACAGAGCAAGCCCGGCGACCAGGGCTGGGTCCAGTTCGTCTATCAGCAGACCGGGTCCGGCAAGGGCGCATCTTCGGACCTGTGCCTCTGGAACATCGATCTAACGGTCGCCTGGGCTACCTACTACACCACCAACAGTGGTTACAAACCCTACTGCGTCTCGCCCTCGAAAAGCTACACTATGCTTCCGCTCACCGGCGCCGGCGCGCCCGATGAACTCGCTGAGGTCATAGGGTACGTTACCTGCTCCCCTAAATCGAAAGCCAGCCCCAACGGATGCACGCTTTGGGCGGTGGCGAAACTGCCCTGGGTCAATGGCGGTCCGACCTGGTGGGCAGTGTCGGGCCCGGACTCCCTGAGCCTGGCCGGCAACTGGAACACTGTCAACGGCACCATTTACGGGGAGGGCGACTCCTCCAAGGCGGTCTTCAGCAACGCGACGGTAAACACGTATCTGGATGCCTTCTCCTGCGACACCGGCGCCCAATACGGCACTTCTTCAGGCATCTTTACCCCGACGCCGTGCGCCGCCTCGGCGACGAACCCTGTCCTGAACGCCGTGCCGTCCAAAGACGGCTTGACCGGCGAGTCCAACAATCTCGTCAACGGGGATGTCAGCTTCCAGTGCGAAAAAAGCTACGAGTGCGTAATGAGCTACACTTCCACCACGGCAGACTAGCCAAAGATATTTGAAATTTCAAATCAGGGAGCAGGGAGCAGGGAGCGCGGAGCAAGGAGCAAGGAGCAAGGAGCAAGGAGCAAGGAGCAAGGAGCCACCACTACCACCTCAAAGGCAAAGGAAAAAATTGCGCCGCAGGCGAGAGCGCGGTTAGCGTGCGGTACGCACGCGCCGCCTCTCTCTGATCTTTTCTCCGTGTCCTCCGTGGTCTCGGTGGTGAGAAACAGGGGCGTCGGCAGGTTTTGACATTGTGAGAGAAAAACTCTCAGAGTGCGTTCGTTAGAATCTAATCTGCGGTACGCACGCGCCGCCTCCCGCTTTCAACTCCTCGCGCCCCGGCCGCCGCCAAAGGCAGCGGCCACCCCGGCAGGCGGCACGGCCGCCCTTTTCTCCGCCCCCTGTGTCTGGTTTCATCGACAGTTCGACATCGCTCGCAAAAGGCACGGAGAGATATCCTCCGGTTGGCGAACGGACCTTGGCGAGATAATCCGGACTCTTGTCTGCGTTGTCGGCAATGATGAGCGCGCCGGCACGTAAATGCGCCTCCAGAAGCGAGAGGACGCGGGGGTAGAGCGCTTTCGCTCCGTCGAGAAGAACAAGATCGATCGTTTCCGGCAAATCACGCGCAAGCGTCTCCAGCGCGTCGCCTTCTCGTATTTCAACAAGATCGGACAGGTTTGCCTCTATTAGATTTTCGCGTGCCCGAACGGCCTTTGACAGCTCAAACTCTGTGCTGATGAGGTGGCCGCCGCCGTTGTCCTTGAGAGCCGCGGCAAGATGCAGTGTCGAAATGCCGAAAGAAGTCCCGAATTCGATGATCGAATGTGCTCCTGTAGAGCGCGCGAGCATGTATAGCAGGACCCCCGTATCCCTCGATACGGCAAGATGGATGTCCTTCATCCGTGCGTAGAGTTCCCGGTAGTCGCCATGTCCCTCCAACGCGTGGCGTTCTTCAGGGGAAAAAGTCTCTAGTTGCTGTTCAAACGCTGCTTGGGTTACGTCCGCGTCCGCGAACATTTGTGCAAGAAGCGGCGCTAAAGGGGGGGACATTAGTGTGTTCATTTGAAACTCCCTAAGGTGAATGGCTTAAAGTGAATGGCATAATAATTTGTGCCGTCGTATAATACGAATAATTGATCGCATTTAAAATTCGCATTTTGGAACGTTGCCCGTGAAAACTCAGAAATCCCCTGTTATTTCGGTAAGAAAACGCCCATCACAGGCCCGCTCGACGCAACTTGTCGCCGACATCCTGGAAGCAGCAGTTCGCGTTTTGGCTTCGGAAGGCGCTCGCCATTTCACAACAGCGCGTGTGGCGGAAAAGGCCGGCGTCAGCGTTGGCTCGCTCTATCAATACTTTCCCAACAAAGAGGCGATTCTGTTCAGGCTTCAGGCCGACGAGTGGCAGGTAACTCGCGAACTGCTTGAACGCATCCTTGCCGACTCGACTCGTCCGCCCTTCGAGCGACTGAGGGGGGCCGTGCAGGCGTTCTTCCTGAGCGAATGGCGGGAAGCTGAGTTCCGTATGGCGCTGGACGATGCGACGCCTTTTTATCGCGACACGCCTGAAGCGCATGAGAATTGGAAAGCCCGGACACGTTGCGTGCTCGTTTTTATTAATGAGGCACTGCCGCAAGCGCCTGTCGAAGACCGTGCGTTTGCGGCGGATATGGTGGCGACGGTAATGGCCGCCGTGGGAGAGAAGATTCCCGAGCAAGCCCGCTCGGAATCTGAAGTGAATGCCATGGCAGCGGTAATTGGTGAAATGTTCTGCGCGTACCTTGAAGCAATCAGTAGGAAAGCCTAAAAATGATTGACATGCTCCGGTTATCATTACAAATAGCGTGATAGCCGGAAAACCTAATGAATTATTGCCGCGTTCCCGTTTAACCCCACGACAAGGAAGCGGCCTCCGCTTTTCATGGTTCGAAATGGGGTCGGCCCGCCCCCTTCTCAACGGTGTCCGGAGTGCAGATAAGGGGAAGGTGCGGGGTGTCTCCGGAACAAGGAAGGAAAAGCGACCGCTGCTTCCATATTGCTTCCACAAAGGCCGCGCAGCTTAAAGGTAGCGCCCCGGGGTGACTCGAACACCCGGCGCCGAGATTAGGAATATGTGACCCCGAGCTTCACGAACTCCTCATCAGTACGTAAGTTACGGAAATAACTCAGTTTACATTTTCCATATTTTAGCAGATTTTCCACATTTTGGCAGATTTTGGAAAAATTTTCTCACACAGATTCTCACACAGAAAAACCTATTTCTTATCGGCGCACCGTCTCATGATCGCCGGCATGAAAGTCATGGATGAATGTTTGTCCGGCGAAGGTGCCTAACCTGATCGATCCGGCATGATTTTCTCCCTCCCACATTTCCTCACTCGACTATCTGGTGCTCATTTGGCAAGTCTCCCAGAAGACTTGAATGGACGCATTCACTCCACCCCTGTCTGCTCTGTCCTTGCCTCTGCAAACACAGTGCGGTATATCTCCCTTCCGAACGAACTCCCATTGAACTTGCCCCTGTTCATCAGGGCCTTACGCACATTTTCGAGGAGCAATCAATGACTGTCACCAAAGCCCATCTCGTCGAAGCGCTCTTCGCCCAAAACATTTTCACCAGGACCGAGTCGGCCAAAATCATTGACACCCTTTTCGAGCTGATTAAAAAGTCCTTGAAAAGCGGTGAAGATGTTCTCGTCAGCGGGTTCGGCAAATTTTCGGTGAAGGAAAAGCGTGGACGTAACGGCAGGAATCCCCAGACGGGTGAGCCGTTGATGCTGCCGGCGAGAAAGGTAGTGACTTTTAAGTGTTCTGCGGTTTTGCGGGCGGGAATGAATGGGGAGAGTTAATGAGGATAGCGAGCATTTGAATTACACTGGAATGATATTTATGCAGGCAAAGAGGATTGTACGGATTGGGGCTTTCGTCTGCAAAATGTTTGAAACCTGTGGGTTAGGGTCAGAGTTGCAGAATACAGGGAGAAAACTTGGTCGTCCGACTCCAGGGCACGATTTATCGAAAGGATTCGAACTGGGGCATGATGGGGAATAGGATCAAACTGTTGCTAATCATGGCTTGCGCCGGTATTGCCGTCGGGCTGTTGTTTGCCGCCCCGGATGCATGTCGCGCGGAAGTCGGACCACGCGAAGGTTACAGAATCGGGATATATGCCACCGGTTTGCCATTTATCGAGAAAACGCCGAATGGACGCTATATCGGCGCAGAGCTTGAATTGTGGCAGGAAATCGCGCGAAGGTCGGGGTTCTCATATCATTATCGGGAGATGCACAGCATTACGGAGACACTTCAGGCACTTGCTGGAGACGAGCTTGATTTTGCTCTGGCCACCATGACAATCACCAGCAAGCGTTCCCGGTTGGTAGTGTTTTCATTCCCATACTTTGTGTCCGGGCAGGCCATTCTGGTTAATGCAAAGGAGATGGCGCCCATATCGGTTTTGCTCGAAGTCCTGTGCTCCCCTGCGATTATCGAGGCGTTCCTGGCCCTGCTGTTGCTTATTCTGGTCTATGGGCATATTCTTTGGCTGGCCGAGCGCGGAAAAAATCCGCTGATAAACAAACGGTACTTTCCAGGCGTCTTCGAGGCCATGTGGTGCGCTTTTGCGATCAAAAGCACTATAGGCTTCGGTGATGTGGTGCCGCATAAATGGACGGCCAGGGTGATAGCGGTTCCGATCTGGCTCTCGGGAATACTCATCGCTTCAGTGATTAGCGCCCAGTTGATTTCCGCTTTCGTTGCCGACAGAATCAAACCGGAGTACACGATTTCCAATTATCGTGATCTGAGGGATAAGAAGGTGGCAGTGGTTGAAGAATCGACCGGCATGATTGCTGTTGCTGATATTGGAGTCAAAGACCTGGTCCATGTCATGTCCACAGATGAAGGGTATCGGAAGCTTCTTGATCACGAAGCCGATGCGTTCGTTTTTGATTATCCCCATCTCGCGTATGAAACCGAAAAATTGAAAGCCGCGGGACATCGCGTGATGATAGCAGGGATGCCTTTCACCCAGGAGTTCTACGCAATACCTATGAGCACTCGGCTCGCCGCCCGTGAACCCGGCCTTATGGGGGAAATAAACGCCGCCATTCTTCAAATGCATGATGATAAGTACATCGATCGTTGGCGACAGAAATGGATCTCGGTTTTGGCCCGCTAACAGCTTCTTTGCCGGTTCACACGGTTTTTGCGCCGCCTCCGCTTTGATCAGGACATTTCTCGAAACATGAATTACTCATGTTTATGCATTCTTCTATCTTTTGGCCCATCCGGTTTACAGCTTCATCATTCGCCATAATTTTAGCTGCATCGAAAAAAATTATGGCAAAACTCGCCAAGGCTTGCGGGCGTACTGATAGTGTTCCACAACCACGAGGACACTACAATCGACTTGTCGCACATGGAGGCAGGTGTCGAACTGGCCCAATTTTATGTGACCGAGGCGCCGAGGCTCTATCACTCAGTCATTTGCGACCCCAAACTCGAACCGGCGGAAAGGCTGGTTATTTGCAGCATGCGACCTTGTGAGGCACACTGCAGTCCGCCTCGACGTTCAGCACCCACCCCGCTTGGGTACTGTACGCCACGGTGGTGCCCAGATCACCTGAAGACAACGTCCACCCTCCGCAAGTGAAGTAATAATTCGCCTCCGGAACAGACTGAGACGCCCCAGCCTCTTGGCACATAACCTGAGTCCCATCGAATACACAGTTGTGTAGTACCGGCTGCACCCACTGTTGCGCGCCATTAGTTGAAGTACCGGCCGTGATGTAAAATTCATCCACTGTGCACATATGCGCGCCGGTGCCATATGCGGCGATGCATTGTTGGTTCATGCCTCCGGCCTGCCCGGGGCGGGCTCCCCCGGTAATCTGCGTGCTCGAAGGCCCTACGTACTTTGTAATCGCAGTTTGGCCGAATGCATCCATACCGTAAAAAGAAATCAAACAAACAACTGCCGCCAACAATGTGAGCTTTTTCATGTTCAACACTCCTCCTGATGTAGGTTTTGCAGTGACGTAACCCTTTTGAGCTTAACGACTTTTGGGGGCAGATAACAAGCAAAGAATATATCACACGTCCGGCCTTCTTTGAGCATATTGACGTGAATGACGATCTCTCTTGCTTCCGAAGCATTTTCTACCTTGAGAAGGCGCTCGATCATCATGGGTCGCGGTAATGGACCCGCTAAAATGGTGAGAGCCGGGAAGGAAGGCGCCACAACGGGTCCTATTCACGGCTCTCTGAAAAAAAGGTGGAGGTTATCCGCCAACGGTGCAATCGGAGCAACACGCGCCTCACTTAAAGAGATAAATAGTCGATACTGGGGTTTAAATAAAACCCACAGCCGCCGTCGGTCCTGATGAATAAAACCTGGGAACTCTTGATTTCATATCACATGCATGGATGGAAATCTTTGGATGCGCCGCGATCCGGCTGCTTGGCCGGCGCGAGGACTGAGGAAGATGGGGCTGTGTTGCTTGGTTGGTCAGTCAACCCGCATGGCTTTTCTCGGGCTTTCATAATTTACACCTCGGGGCACGCGTTCCCAGACCAGGCTGACAACCCCTTGGACGCCTCCGAGAAGCAAAGGACCCTCCAAGGTCAGATACTTCCCATCGAACTCGAAATGGCGTCGCTGATCCGTCCCCACCCAGTTGGGGAGGAGGGCGGCCTCGATGTGGTGCACGATGGCATGTTCGTCGGGATTGACTGAATAGGTCCCATAGTAGGCGGTATATCCGCCGAACGCTGCCCGTACTTCGCCCTCGGACGCGGCAAGGGGGTCATCCGAGGCAAACCCGTGACGGTTGGGGTTCATGACTTGTACGGCCATACGACCGTCCGGTTCATAGATGAGCCTTCCCTGGGCATCCTTTCCGAATGGGTAAGCGGTCTGCCCTCTTGAGTCCCGAATCTGGAAGGATACGAGTTTCCAGGAACCGGCCAGTTCGGGCATAGTTTCCGCTTCCATTGTGTGAATCCTTCCCCTCGTTGCATCCGCGTTCCTTTCGCAAGGGCCGGGACTTATGCCGGCGCAGCCGTCGATGCACAGGATAATGAGCGCGCACAACACCAGGCAGAGTCTTTTCATTTTGATTGTCTCAAGAAGGTAGTGCCCCCGGCGTGACTCGAACACGCGGCACCGAGATTAGGAATCTCGTGCTCTATCCACCTGAGCTACGGGGGCATAAAAGTGATGCGGCTCCAAGACGCCGCTGACCGTGCAGTTACTGAGAGCGGTCCGCTGAAGCCGTGGAAGAGTTTTAAACCAATCCCCGCTTTTTTGCAAGCCGTCGCTGTGACTTGTAATCGCTTCACCCGATCCGGCCCGTTTTCATGCCGAAGTTACCGGGTTAAATCAGCCCAACCTCCGCCTCTCCGGCTGCCGGCAACCCTTCACAATCCTTTTTGCTCCTTCCGGAGTCTTCACTCATTCAATAGACCTTATCCACCAGGGTTTTTCAGGATTGAGAAGATTTCCATTGCACCGGCAAGCAGTTCGTCAACGATTGCGCCGGGTTCCAGGAGCCCGTTGACGCTCGGAACGTTTTCTTCCGGGCCGGAGGGCTCGCATGCAGATTTGAAATTTCGTAACCGTTCACCACACTTGAGCAGCTAAGTTCCTTCCATTTGGCCATCGTAGATACACCTCATTTCCTAAACACCCGAAACTCCTTGCCACACTCCACACACTCCTTCTCAAAAATCTTTACCGTCGGGACTCCGAGAGTCCTGCCCACCCATGCGACGACGTTGGTAAATGATAGCTTGGATTTCACATTCTCGCTTCCACATGCTGGACACTCCGCTTTTATTCGTGGATCTTGAATCATCATGACTTGACCTCCCTTTTGTTGAGTGACGCAGTTTTAGATGCCGATTGGAGTTTTGATCAGTCGGATTGAAAGTACATGGTGAATATTGTTGTTTTCATATTCATATATGTACGAAGACGGCATCATTTCAACGGACGGAAGATGTGTGGTTCGATGAGTCTGGGGGAAGAGGTAAAGAACTGAGGATTTGTGTTGGCGCTGGCCAATTTGTGATTATTGGTGGAGTACGGTTAAACCGAAAGATTATCGCAACAAGGAAAGCTTCATGTTGTTCGTGCCAACGCCAACTTGAAGCCATGGGAGAATTGATTACACGGAATCAATCCTCCCCCTGTTAAACCGCTCTACTTGTCTAGACGTGCATCGAGCTTCGACAGACGCGGCGATGATTCTTTGTCCTGTTCCATCATGGCCATTAACTCTTTGACCTGCTCTTTGAGGGCTGACAGCTCTTTGTTTTGCTCCTTGAGGCCGCATACCTCCTCCTTCAAGGCCGATAACTTTTTGTCTTGCTCACCAATCCGGCGCTGCTGCTTCTGCGCCTCATTAAGGAGCATGGCGTTAATGAGGTGGTAATAAACCGTCTGCGGTTGGCCGGTCTTTGGGTCGTACTGCACGAGATCGGGATAGACCGCGGCCACCTCTTCGGCGATAAGGCCGTATTGCAGTTGGCGCGGACCTTTGGCGTATTCCGGTTTATAATGGAAGCTGACGGGCCTGAGTTTCATAAGGCCGCTGCTCGCATCCCCAATGTCTTCGATGTCCTCTTTAAACCGGCGAGATGAGGATAAAGTTGCAAGCTGGCCGTCCGAGCTCACATATACGGCAGTCCCGCTGCTTATTGTTTGAGTGGCTATGCCGGCAATGAAGGTTTGATAATAAGTCCCCAATCCGTCGTTGCCTACCCTGATCGTGAAGGCCTCGTATTCCGCAGCCGGGGAAACTTGATAGCCGATATCAATGTTGTAGGAGCCGGTAAATGTGCCGCTATAGTTGCCGGCCAAATAGCCCAAGGCGGTGTTGCCGCCGCCGGTGGTGTTGGAGGCGAGCGCAGAGCTTCCGACGGCGGTGTTGTTGATGCCGGTGGTGGTGTTGATTAACGCAGAATCTCCGCTGGCGGTGTTGCCGTCGCCGGTGTTGTTGAAAAGGGCCTGATTTCCGTCGGCGGTATTGCCGTTGCCGGTCTTATTGGAGCCGAGCGCCTGATATCCGCTCGCGGTGTTATTGCCCCCGGTGGTGTTGGAGCCGAGCGCCCCGGTTCCGCTCGCGGTGTTGCTGGAGCCGCTGGTGTTGCTGAGTAACGCAGAATCTCCGCTGGCGGTGTTGCCGTCGCCGGTGTTGTTGAAAAGGGCCTGATTTCCGTCGGCGGTATTGCCGTTGCCGGTCTTATTGGAGCCGAGCGCCTGATATCCGCTCGCGGTGTTA
>Ga0326728_10004790_pt1 | contig 39398 bp, 33 predicted proteins | sample MB3enrmetagenome_FD_207602 | JGI IMG/M metagenome (GOLD analysis project Ga0326728, IMG submission 207602) | Lab enriched peat soil microbial communities from McLean, Ithaca, NY, United States - MB31MN | ecosystem: Environmental > Terrestrial > Soil > Wetlands > Peat | place: USA: New York... | reverse complement strand
GCTCCTCTTCTACCTGGAAACCGGCTGCGAGCGAGATCGGCTGACGGGCGAGCTCATCAGCCGGAAGACCCGGCGGCCCGTCACGGCTATTATCCCTGTGCACTTGTATGGTCAGATGGCGGCGATGGATTCCATCCGAGAGTTGGCCGAACGCTACGGATTGATCGTTATCGAGGACGCTTGCCAGGCTCACGGCTCCGAGTACTTTTCGGCGAAGGAAAATCGCCGGCGCAAAGCCGGCTCCATGGGCAATGCCGCGGCGTTCAGTTTCTACCCGGGCAAAAACCTGGGGGCTTGTGGAGAAGGCGGAGCCGTAACCACCCACGACGAACAAATTGCGCGCAAGGTGCGCATGCTGCGCGACCACGGCCAGGCCCGCAAGTACTACCACGACATGGAAGGGTACAATGGCCGCTTGGACGCGATTCAAGCCGGCATGTTGACGGTAAAGCTGCGGCGGCTTTCCGCATGGAACGCGCAGCGGCGGGAAATTGCTGCTCGATATAACGAGTTGTTTGCGCCCGTGGGCGAATCCTTGACATCCCCCTATATCCCATTAAATGCTATTTCAAACTATCATCTCTACGTTGTAAAGGTTCAGAACCGGGATGGATTGAGGGACTATTTGTCCGAGAACCACATCGGCACAGGAATCCACTACCCCATCCCCCTGCACTTGCAAAAGGCCTACGAGCATCTCGGTTACCCCCAGGGAAGTTTCCCGGTGGCTGAAAAGGCCGCTTCCGAAATCCTCTCGCTCCCCATGTATCCCCAGCTTGGCCTGGAGGATCAGAAACTTGTTGCAGCCAAAGTATTTGAGTTTATTGAGGCCACTGCGGAGCACGCCGCCGTCCTGCGCTCCATGAGCGCAAGCTTGGGTTAGGAATCCATTCGGACGTCGTCCCGAGTTTTCATCCCCTCCTGCATCTGCCGAAAAACAGACATCTTAGGCGTTAACCCAAGCATCCCAGACGCGGTCTGGCGAATGTTTTCGTAAATGAATACCCACTGGAAACTAGCCTTGACCTTATGAAGCGCGGGGAAGCACCGCGGCCCAAGGCCGCCGCGAAGGAGAACTGAAGGTGCGAGTCTGCATGGTGTCCTATTCGTTTTACCGCGCCGACACACGCGTGCAGCAATATGCCCGGGCTCTCGTGGAACGCGGGGACGAAGTGGAGGTTCTCTCCCTGATTCGCGAAGGGGTCCCCAAGGAAGAGATCGTGGATGGCGTGAACGTTCTGGGAATCCAGACGCGCAAGCGCGACGAGCGCGGGCCGCTCACTTACCTTTATAAGATTATTGCCTTCTTTATTCGCTCCTCGATCGTTCTAACCCGGCGGCACCGGGCCCGGCCGTACGATCTCGTTCACGTGCACTCGGTTCCGGACTTCATGGTTTTTGGGGCCTTTATTCCGAAGATGTCGGGAGCCCGAATCATTCTGGATATCCACGACATTCTTCCGGAACTCTACGCGAGTAAGTTCAAGGTAAGCCAATCATCCTGGGAATTCCGCTTCCTGAAGTTCATTGAGAGAAGGTCGATTGCTTTTGCGCATCATGTAATTATTGCCAACCACTTGTGGTGGGAACGTCTCATCTCGCGGTCGGTGCGGCGTGAAAAGTGCACACCCATTTGCAACTATCCTGACTTGCGTTATTTCTTTCCCCACCCCCGCACCAGGACGGATGGGAAGCTCGTCATGATGTATCCCGGAACGCTGAACTGGCATCAGGGATTGGATATAGCCATCAAAGCATTCGCCAGGATCGCTGATGAGGTCCCCCACGCGGAATTTCACATCTATGGTGGAGGCCCAACCGCGCCCACGCTGATGGAACTCGCTGATAGTCTGGGATTAAGAGGCAAAGTTTGTTTCCATGATCCTCAACCGTTACACGAAATTGCCCAGGTTATGAGCCAGGCCGACTTGGCCGTGGTTCCCAAACGCGCCGAATCTTTTGGCAACGAGGCGGTGAGCACCAAAGTCCTGGAATTCATGGCGCTGGGAGTCCCCGTGTTGCAGTCGCGCACCAAAGTGGGAACCTACTACGATACGGACTCCCGAGTGATGTTCTTCCAGTCTGAAAACGTGAATGACCTTGCAAATCACATGAGGGTGCTCATCGGCGATCAGCAACTCCGCGAGCGCCTGGTTGCCAACGCTCTGGAATATGTAAAGGAAAACAACTGGGCGGTGAAGAAGCATGTGTACCTCGAATTGGTGGATTCGCTGACGGGTGCGGGGCCCCGCCACGAAGAGGCGTGCCTTCCGGCGCCTGCCTGAGATCCTACACTTACCCTTACGGAGCTGGTGGGCAAAAGTCCCTCGATGGTCATGGCGCATTGTGGATATTCCGCCACTAAACGGAATTCCCCGCTACTCCCCACGTGGCAGGTCCGGTGAAGGGGTTCGTGGATGAGCCATTCAAGGGGTTCGTGGATGAGTAATAACACCAATGAAATGAGTGGCTTGCAAACATCAGCCGACGAGGGGAGCGCCATAACTGACAAGATGTCTCATTTGCCCTTGTGTTGGCTCTGGCCGTCGAAAATTTGGGGTCCTAAGTCTACTAAGGGATCCTCGGAATGGGCAAAATGTCACGTTTGGCACGTGGCAACGTAACTTATGCCGACGGCGAAGCTGCGGCCGTTTATGGCCAGTATCCCCCCCCTTGTGAATGCGGCCCGCAAGCCCGGCGTATGGCAAAGGTGCGACATCCTATTTCACGAGGCGCGCTTTGATGGCAACGGGAATGTGGCGCGGCCCGCGAATGTCACCGTGTTCTATAACGGCGTGCTGGTGCAGGGTCACGTGGAAATGACGGGGCGGCCCTCTATTCCAAATTTCGTCGGAAGCCAAGGTGATTCTCCGCGGATAGATGTCATGATGAGGTTGAATGTCAGGGGGCCTGATTCTTCCATCGTCAATGGCATGGAGCGCCTTCTGAGCTTTTCCCCAGATCGGCACCTTCTGGCTGACGACCTTTTCCTGTTGCTTGTCTAAAGGGCTCGAACCCTCTCCGAGGTTGTTGATGGCCACTGCAATGATGGCCGAAACTCTTCCCGTTGTTGCCAAGGTGAGATCCGCCAAGCACATACCGGCGCTTGACGGGCTGCGCGGCGTGGCCATCCTCGCCGTGTTTTTCTACCACTACGGTGCGGGCGGAATTCTCCGAGCCTCGGCTGCAATCAGAGTCCTTGGCACCTTCTGCGGTTTCGGCTGGAGCGGCGTCGATTTGTTCTTTGTACTCTCCGGCTTCCTGATTACCGGGATTCTCTTTGACACGCAACACGATCCCAGCTACTACCGTAAGTTCTACGCGCGCAGAACCCTGCGCATCTTTCCGATTTACTATCTTTTTGCCGCAATCGTGGTTTTGATCATTCCCTTTAAAGCCTGGCACGTCGGAGATCTATTCTTTCTGTTCTACTTAGGTTATCCGGCCGCCATTATTTGGCCCGCCTTGGTGGATGTTCCGGTTCAAATCACGCACCTATGGTCATTGTCGGTGGAAGAACAGTTCTACATGTTGTGGCCGTGGCTCATCCGCAAGCTTCGATCACCCCGGAATATACTCACGTTTTGCGCTGTGGTCGGCGTGGCGTCGCTGGCTTTTCGCGTCACCTTTCCGAAATGGGCTTATGGTTCGCTTCCGGCCCGGATGGACGATCTGGCAGCGGGTGCCGCCCTGGCGATTCTTGTGCGGGGTGATCTGCGCAATCGCTGCGAGAAGATGGCGCTCCCGCTGTTCATAGCGTCGGCTGCCGTTGTAATCCTGATCTGCGCCGTCCGGCACACGACGGAACGCTCCGACAGGTTGATCTGCACGGCAGGATTCAGCATGATCGCGCTGGCTTACGGGTCGCTGCTGCTCCTCAGTCTGGGGCCGCTGGCGGGATTCTTTTCACTTCCGGCATTGCGGATTTTCGGGAAATACAGCTACGGGATGTACCTGTATCACCTTCCCTTGGCCGCGGTTTCTGAACACGCCAAACCATTTTTCGCCCGGCTTCCCCTTGGAGCGTTCCTCTATGTTGCGGTCTGCCTGACGGCCAATCTTGTCATTGCCGCACTGAGTTTTCACCTCATCGAGCAACCGATTCTCAATTTGAAAAAGCGGTTCGAATACGGGGGATAGCTGGCTGCTGCCAGCCGCGACTGCGGCGGGCGGGCCTGACTCCACGATCGCCAGGGGCATCGGACCCTTTCTCAGACTTGCCACAGGCCGCCTGAGTTCCCCTTTCTTCCAAATTTCGTCTCAAGCGCAGGTGTTTCTCCGCCGATAGATTTCATGTTGAGTTTGAAGGTCAGGGTGGAATTAAAAGGTCTGACCAAGTTCCTGGTATTTAGCATGGCGATAGTAGCCCTCCTGGGAGGATTGTGGACTTGGCGGCGGGTTCTGGGGCCGCATCTCCCGCGGAGAGGGAACTTGGTCAGGTTCTACTATGGAGGTAGAATGTTCCTAAGGAAAAGAGTATTCGCAGCCATTTCTGCCGCAATCTTCGCCCCCGCGCTTGTCCTCGGTTCGGCTACGGATGTGTGGGTCACGCAAACTGGAGCAGGCAGCGGCAACGGCAGCAGCTTGTCTAACGCCGCACCGGTCGGATTTCTTTCCAATTCCTCGAATTGCGGGGGCGGAAGCGGAAAGGTAGGCCCCGGGACGACGATTCACTTGTCGGGCACGTTCACGTTTCCGGGGGTCCAGGCGCATGCGGCCATTCCCTTTGACAGCATGCAGTGCAGCGGTTCGGCGGGGCGTCCGATCTGGCTGAAGACGGAACCGGGATTTGTGTGCCAATCCGATGCCTTCGCTCCCGGAGGAGGCGGCACGGATGGGGGATGTATAAGGGTTACAGGCTCGCGATATTTTACTCCCAGCTATATCACCATCGGCGGCGCGACCCCCTGCGGAACAACTACGGGAGGGGTTAATTCATCGAATACCTGTGACGGCGCCATTCAAAACACCTCGAATGGAACGGCGGGCGCCAATCATGTGGTATCGGAGGGGATGGAGGTCTCGGGTTGCCAGAATTGCGAGATCAAGAATCTGGCGGTCATCAATATCTATGTCCGGACGCCGAACTGGGCCCTTACCAGCGTAACTTGCACAGGTGGGGCTTGCACGGCTGTAGGCCCCAACGCCGTTGGGAATGGAGCGAAAATCGCCATTGTGGGCGGAACGGGAAATTGCTCCTTTCCCTCGGCCACAGCGTGGACGGTAACCTCTGGGGGTACGATCTTCAGCTTCACGGACGGGAGTCTGACGTGCTCACAGACGGGCGGGACGGCGGTTGATGAAAGCCCGCCGAACGACCCCTGGATCAATGCCATGCACATTGGCTTGGGTTACGGAAATACGTTCCCGGTCAACCTGTCAATTCACGATTGCGTCTTTCACGATGCCGGATGGGTGATTCTGCCCATGTCGGCATCGCTGACGTTCAACAACAATCAGATTTACAACTTCGACCACGCGATAGCAGGCGGCCCGCAAAACCCGCCTTTTAGTGTTTCCATTCATGACAATCATTTTTATGGCATGAACTGGAGCGATGGCATTGCTCAAAATCAGTTCCATCAGTCTGCCATCATGTTCCAACTCGACACGTCCCACAACCCGCAGTGGTATTTCACTGATTCCGCGGTCTACAACAACACCTTCGACGGCACAATTATCAATGGGGCCTCGGCGTGGATTTTCGCGCGTGCATCGTCGCAGCCCACCAACACCCCCTACGGATACGCTTTTTTCAATAACGTATTCAATTGTTCAGCACCGCAAGCGCCCCTTGCCGGAGGCTCGATTTCGCTTGGCGATTACTCTACTGCCGGGTCACTGGCGATTTCGCCGTTTGTTGCGAATAACTCCATCATCTGCCATGGCGGCAACAACTTTTCCTCAGGTTTGGGACTGAATTTTGCCGGCTTGGCACACTCCGTAACCCAGGGACTCAACACCATCACGTCGATTAATAATATCGTTTCCGGCGGACAGTTAACGATGTACGAGGGGCCATATGACCAGTTGGACCAAAGTACCTGGCTTTTCGCCCCGAACGGGATTCTGACGAATTTCTACGAAAATAATTACCTTGATTCCGGCAGTGAAGTAGGACGCTGGATATTCAGTGCCACTGAGCCTACACCACCGTGGTCGTGGTCGAACCACACACAAATACTCAGTCAATGGCAGGCGGCGCTACCCTCCGGCAGTGGCGGGGACGCCGGTGCGAAGGTCTTACCATTTGCAGCACTGCACTTGGACAGTCAAGGTCATCCTCTCGCTGGATCTCCTGTCGCGGGGGCAGGAACAAATCTTACCAGCTTGTGTAGTGGCCAGCTTGTGCCGCTTTGCAGCGACAAGGAAGGAAAGCCCCGGCCCACAACCGGTGCATGGGATGTGGGGGCTTATGAGATGGTTGTTAGGCCACCGGGCAATCTGACGGCAACCCCTCACTAATTTCCACCCTCTATGAACAATGAAACTCCCACTCCCCATAAGGTGTTGGTAGCAATCCCGAGCCTGGCCAGGGGAAGCAAGAAATGGCGGGATACCGGGACGGCGAACGACGCCTACCTGGGGCAGCTTGTCAATGAATACCGCTCCATGTCCTTCCAGGTGGACGTGGTCGTTTTCTCGGACGCCCCCAAGGAGGTTGCTCCCGGTGTCGAGCTCAGGGTGGGATTGCCGACCCAGGACCCCGGGTCGCTTCCCTTTGCCCATAAGCAGGTCTTTGCCGACCGGTTGAACGACTATGACCTGTTCATTTACTCGGAAGACGACACGCTGATCACGGCGAAAACCATCCGGGCATTTCTGCGCGTCAGCAGCGCACTCCCGGAGAACGAAATCCCGGGCTTCTTCCGCTTCGAGCGCGGGCCGAACGGCGCCCTGAACTACATTGACGTGCACGGCCACTTTCACTGGGACCCGCAAACCATCCGGACCCGGGGTGAATTCACCTTAGCATTCTTCACGAACCACCATTCGAGCTGCTACGCGGCCACGCGTCAGCAGCTAAAGCGCGCCATTGATTCCGGCGGCTTTCTGGTAGGGCCGCACGAGGGAAGGTATGACCCGGTTTGTACGGCCGCCACCGATCTCTACACCCAATGCGGATTCCAGGAACTGGTATGTATCTCGCACCTGGAAGATTTTCATGTTGAGCACCTCCATAACAAATATTTCGGCACCAGGGTGGATGGAGCCGACATGCGCCGGCAGGTGGATGTGCTCCTGCGCCTCGCGCGGAATGGTGAGCGCCCGGCGTCCCTCTTTCCCACGGAATCCAAGCTGACCGACACGCGTTACTCGAAGAGTTACTACGAACCTGTCAGACCGGAGATTATTTCGGCAATTCCCCGTGGAGCGCGCAGCGTGCTGTCGGTCGGGTGCGGCTCGGGTAACACGGAGGCACACCTGGTGGAGAGAGGCCTACGGGTGGTTGCCGTTCCCCTGGATCCGGCCATCGCCACGGGAGCGGCAGCACGTGGGGTGGAGATCGTCGCGGCAGACTTGTCCACCGCTCCCCAACAGTTGGCGGAGGAGCGTTTTGATTGCCTGCTCCTGATCAATGTCTTGCACCTTGTCCCGGATCCCGTTAACGTGCTCTCCTCTTTCGGCGCGCTCCTCCCGGCTGGCTCTGTAGCTGTATTCTCGGTACCGAACCTCTCTCAGCTTCCAGCGGTTTGGGGAAAAATCCGGCGTGATCCACGGTTCCAGGACTTGGGAAATTATGACAAGACCGGAGTACACTTCACCTCCCTGGGGACAATCCGTGAGTGGTGCCGAAGGGCAGGGATGAGGTTCGAGTCGGCCACCCCGGTCTTACCCGTGCGGGCTCGGAGGCTTGCCGGCCTGGCACTTGGGCTAATGGATGGTTTTCTCGCCTCCGAGTTTATTGCCGTCGCAAAGAGAGCCTGAATGCTCCTTTTTAGTCCTCAAGCCGCGTACCAGTTTGAAATCGGGCCAAACTATACTCGATCCTCTCCCGAAGGAAATTAACCATGAGCCATCCAATTGGAGACCGGTTGCGCGGTTCCTCCGTTTTTTACCCATTGCGTGACGCTTACCGCTTTTTATTTAAACATCCTCTCTGGAGCAGTGCTAAGGAAAGAATCGAATTCTACAGGCAGTTCGTTAAGCCGGGTTATCTCGTGTTCGACGTCGGGGCAAACGAAGGCGAGTATGCAAGAGCTTTTCTTGCGCTCGGAGCTCGAGTGGTTTCTCTTGAGCCTCAGCCTCAGTGTATTCGACTTCTTAGAACGATTCACAATAAACGATTTTCTCTTGAGCCGGTCGCAATTGGGGATCATATGGGAACAGCAAACATGCGGATTTGTAGCGATGACGGCATGAGTAGTCTTTCTGAGGATTGGATCCGACTTTTGGGGAAAAGGTATACTCATAGAAGTTGGGGTCAGCCAATCAGCGTTCCTATGGTCACGCTAGATTCCATTATTGAGAAATACGGGAAGCCCGATTTCATTAAAATCGATGTGGAAGGGTTCGAGCCACAAGTTTTTTCCGGACTCAGCTTCATGCCTCGCGGACTCAGTTTCGAGGTAAATCATGAATGGTTGCATGCGGCCAACACGTGTCTCGAATGGCCGTACTTCCAGGGGGATGTGCAGTTCAACTGGTTTTTTGGAGCCAGCCCTACGCATCTCGACTCCCCGAAGTGGATTACCTTGGAGGAAATGAAGGCTGCGATCCGAAGTGCTGAATTTTCGGAACGTATGGAGCCGTGCGATATTATAGCCATGAGGGCTTAACGCAATCCTCTGAAGACGAGGCTTGAAAGGTTCGTGCCTTGCGATTGTTGGCTGTATGCTGTCTCGCTTATACCGTCAAGTGATTGCTCGGGTGTTTACAAGAGCGCCGCGGCGAGTACCTATTCGGAGCTCCCGATTTGAAGCTGTGCAAAACCATTCCGCCGAAAGGCCTGAGTAGTGTCACGTCAGCCGTCTTCCCTTTTTCGATCCGCGAAGGGGGGGGCGGAGTCGTCCGTTTTGACATCCTCCTCGTTGTGGTCCCGAGAGCTTAATGAACATACGAGATAAGCTAAGGCGCGCTGCCCGAAGTTCTCCTCTGTTTTCGCCACTGCGGGATGCATACCAGCGGACATTCAATCGTGACTATTGGGCCTATCGTCGACAAATGAAATCCTTTTTCTCCCAGTTCGTTCACTCGGGTGATCTGGTGTTTGATATAGGGGCGAATGTAGGTGAATATACCCAGGCATTTGTGGCTCTCGGAGCGCGCGTGGTCGCGGCGGAGCCGAATCCGCAACTGCTCCCCATGCTCAAGGCAATTCGCCCTTCTGGCCGTGTCGTCGTCGAGGCGGTGGCAGTAGGGTCCGCGGAGGGCTCAGGTGACTTGTATTTGTGTGGTAGTGACGGCCTTTCATCGCTGTCTCGCGAGTGGATATCGGTGGCGGGGAATTCGGAGAGATTTGCGGGTCTCGTATGGAGCCAGAGGATTACCGTGCGGCTTGTAACGCTTGATCAACTGATTCGCAAATACGGATCGCCGCAATTCATAAAGGTGGACGTGGAAGGCTTTGAAAAGGACGTACTGGCCGGGCTAACCAGGGCGCCTGCTTATCTTAGCTTCGAGGTCAATTCTGAGTTTGCCGAAGCTGCGGTCGCCTGCGCGACGCAGCCCTGCTTTTCTGATGATTCCAGATTTAATCTCACCTTGGGTTTATCCATGAAGTTCATAAATGACGAGTGGATTTCTCGTGAGGAAGTCGTTCGATTTCTCAGAAGTCCCGAATTCACGGAGAAAAGAACTTACGGCGACATCGTCGTTCGCCGGGACAGCCGCGAACCTTACCCGAATAGTTGATGGCCACTGATAGGCCCCTTCCATTGGGGCGGTAGTTTCCTTTCAATCCTCACGAATGAAGAAATCGAAGACGGGAGTCGCACTGATTTGGGACCTCAACGTTCGTTTCTAAACTCTGTAAAGTGGTCCTACACCGGAAGCTGGGGGGACAGGGGGCTTTCCTCGCTCTTTGCCGTCATTCTGGCGGGGATTCTTGGGCCCCGAGACTTCGGTCTTGTCGGAATCGCGGGGGTGTACGTGGCGTTCCTCTCGATGTTTTTGGACCAGGGATACATGGCCGCCCTGATCCAAAGGAAGGACTTGGAACCTGAGCACCTTGATGCGGTGTTCTGGATGGACCAGGTTCTCAGTGTGGTTTTGGTGGGTGCGAGCATCCTCTTCGGCGGATGGTGGGCGGCAAGAAACCACGCTCCAGGAGCGCGTTTGATCATTTCAGTTCTATCGCTTTGTATACCCATCAGGGCACTGGCGATTATACAAGGCGCCATTCTCCAGAAAGAGATGGACTTCAAGAGTCTCGCGATTCGAAACAATGCCAGCACATTGGCGAGTGGCGTGATTGGCTTGGGTATGGCTTTCGCGGGGCTCCGGGTATGGGCGCTCGTTGGACAGCAAATCTCCAAGGAGTTCATTGCCTTCCTGCTGCTCTGGAAGCTGAGCCACTGGCGTCCCCACTTCGAGTTTTCATGGAAGCATCTAAAAGAACTGACAGGGTTTTCCACTTCGAATTTCATTGCGCAGCTTGCATTGTTCGCGGAGGCGCAATCAAGTTCCGTATTGCTGGGTCTGTTTTTCGGGCCCCTGGCGGTGGGCTTGTACCGTCTGGCCGACCGAATCACCAATGCCGTCGTCACCGCCGCCACCTCATCCGTTCAGGCGGTCTCATTGCCGGAGTTTTCCCGGCATCAGCATCAGCCCGAGGAGTTGCGGCGCAGTGTTCTCACCTGCATTCGCCTAAGCTCGGCGGTAACCATACCTGCCCTGGCCGGGCTGGCAGCCGTAAGTCGGCCTCTAATGGCTACGATTGGCGCCAGTTGGTTGCCGGCATCCGGCGTCTTGAAGATTCTGTGCGGGCTAAGCGCGACCATGATACTTTCCTACTTCACCGGTCCTTTGCTGCAAGCCCTCTCCCGGCCCCACCAGCTTGCCGTGCTGGAGTGGGCGCGCGCCGCAGTCGGGAGCGGAATTCTGGTGTTGGCCGGCGTGCTGGTTCGCCACAGCGACATAACCCGGCAATTGATGGGGATAGCCCTCGCCCGTTTTGCCAACGGGGCACTCCTCGTCACCCCCGTATTCCTCTATCTGCTGTTGCGCCTCTGCAAGATTTCTGTTCGGGAATTTGCCCTCACCGTTTGGCCATCGGCGGCGTCTGCGGTTAGCGTCCTCGTCGTCTTGGCGCTGTTTGAATTCTCGGGCTGGCTGGGATCCGGCAAACCTCTGCTTTTGTTGCTTGCTGAGGTTGCGCTGGGGGGAGTGGTGGGAATCACCGTCTTGCTGGCCCTGGAGACGAGTTTGCGCAAATCGCTCGTGGGGATGTGGCAAAGGAGTTTTGGTGGCGAGGCCACTTCCAACGGGTTGGCTTGATTGGCGCCATGCCCTCCAGCCGTTTTGGGTGATGGGTTGAGGAGACATGCCCCGGAGGGTGGTGCGTTGACTTCGGTGAAAAAGGCATCGAACTCGCCTCCTCCCTTTCCCAAATCGGAAGCGAGAAGGCGTCCAGGTTGCGGCGCGCAGGACTGCTCATTAGGAGAGGCAAATCCGCCAGTACGCGGGGAGATTGTTTCAAAAGTGGTTGAGCCGGTCCCTCGCGCCAAACGAGGATGCATGATCAGCGCCATCAGATGACACAAACAACGCCAGATAGGCCCAGGGGGGAGGAGCAGCAATGCGGGGACTGCCTGCCAGGGATCCACTCAGCTATATTCCAAGTGCGATCAGAAAACTTCATTCCTTCTGGCTTGGGACAACCTATCCGTTTGCCAGGTTCGGACGAAATGTGAACATCCACCCCTCCTGCTCAATTATGAGGGAAGGGGCGCCTTTTATAAGCATCGGTGACGACGTTTACCTCTATTCTGGAAACTGGCTTAACGTGATCCTCGATGTGCATCCTCGGGTGGAATCGTTTGACCCCAAGACGGTAAAGCCGAAAATCATCATCGGGTCAGGTTGCAATTTCAACCGGAACAACACCATCGCAGCGGCAAATTATATTGAATTTGAGGAAAACGTTTTAGTTGCTCAATCCTGCATCTTTTTGGACCAGAATCATGAATACACCGATCCAACCAGGCCGGTGTATCAGCAGGGCGTCACATCATGGGGCAGCATCAAGATCGGCAGAGACTCATGGATTGGGCATGCCTGCCTGTTCCTGTGCCCAAGAGGGGAACTGACCCTCGGAAAGCACTGCGTCGTGGGAGCGAACTCAGTGGTAAGGCATAGCTTTCCGGATTTCAGCGTCATCTCCGGAAATCCCGCCAGATTGATAAAGAAATATGACCCGGAACGCAAGGCATGGCTTCGTGTGTCAGATGAGTCTTCTGGCGAAAGCTGAACGGAAACCGCGGTGACATGTGCGAAGGAAAGGTGACCTTGTGGAAGCTGGAGGCAAACTCAGAGCAAAGACCCAGCGCAGTGCAAGGCCGCCGAGCAAGTCGATGTTTGGGTTCTACCCAGGGACAGCGTATATGCTTCGAATAACGCGGATCGGCGGGGGAGGCCTGTTAGATGCCACCTGAGCACCCAATTGAATTCGGCGGCGGCGCCACGCAGACAACGCTGCATCCGATCGTGCTGGTGGCGATGCTCCTTGCCATCATCCTGATCTTTATTCTGCCGCGGAAGTATGTGCTGGCGCCTCTCCTCTTCGTGGCGATTCTGGCTCCTTTCGGCCAGCAAGTAGTCTTGGGCGGCGTCCACTGGTTTGTTTTTCGGATTCTTGTCCTGTGCGGTTGTGGGCGATTGTTGGTGGCCGCACTCACCTCGCCATCGGGGGTTTTTGCCGGAGGAATCAACCCCGTTGACCGCGCTTTTTTCTGGTGCACTATCATCACGGCACTCGCGGTAATCCTGAGGTTTCACCAAATGGCGGCGGTGATCAACCAGGGCGGTTATCTTTTGGATTATCTGGGCGGCTATTTTCTTTTCCGGGCTCTGATCCGGGACGAAGAGGACATCCGTCGAGCCATCAAGTGTTTCGCTTTCATTGCTCTTGTTGTGGCCATCGGCATGGCAATTGAACAGGTAAAACAGGTCAACGTCTTCGGGATCCTGGGGGGACACCTAACCACGCCGGATGTCCGGGAGGGGCGAATCCGTTCTTCCGGCCCATTTGGGCATGAGATCCTGGCGGGAACTCTTGGCGCTACCTTATTACCACTTTTCTTGCTGTTGGGGAAGAATACCAGAGCCAAGTTCATGGCGGCCGTCGGCTTGGTTGGGGCAACCGTCATGATGGTGACCTCGAATTCCGCCACGCCGCTGTTGGCTTATGCGGGAGGGCTCCTGGCGGTGGCCTTTTGGCCGGTCCGTAAGAACATGCGCACTATCCGCTGGGGAATCGTGGTGGGCTTGATGCTCTTACAGTTGGTGATGAAGGCGCCTTTCTGGTTTGTGATTGCCCATATCAAGCTGGTGCCCGGGTCTTCCAGTTGGCATCGTGCCGAGATTGTCGATCTGTGCATCAGACATTTCTTCGATTGGTGGCTGATTGGAACAAAAAATACCGGGGAGTGGGGTTTTTGGATGTGGGATACCCAAGACCAGTTCGTCAGCGTTGCCGAGAGGGGTGGACTGGCCGGGCTCATATTTTTTGTTCTCATGATTTCGCGCTGCTTCGGAAGGCTGGGAAAAGCCCGCAAGGCGGTGGAGGGAGACACTGAGAAGGAATGGTTTCTCTGGTTTCTATGCGCCGCGCTTTTTTCCCACGTGACGGGGTTCTTTGGAGTCAACTATTTCGACCAGACCGTGTTCGCGTGGTTTGCGCTGCTGGCCATGATCTCCGCCGCCACGGCTTTCCTTGACAAACCCACTGTTAAAGCCGAGGGTTCCGTAAAAGCTGAGTTGGTAGACACACCGATGGCCTACTCCTCTTCATAGGGATTTCCTGCGATGACTGACGCCATCAAGCCGCCTCGATACGTTATCGTTACACCCGTCCGCGACGAAGAAGCCTATTTAAGGTTCACCGTGGAGAGTGTGATCCGCCAAACGATTCGTCCCGTGGAATATGTGATCGTGAACGATGGGTCGAAGGACAGCACGGGAAAGATTATTGACGATTACGCCCGCCAGTATCCTTGGATCCGTCCCGTGCACCGGAAGGACCGGGGGTTCCGGAAGGTTGGTGGCGGGATCATTGAGGCCTTTTACGACGGCTATAACGTTCTCAGTTGCCACGACTGGGGCTTTTTGGCGAAACTGGACGGAGACTTATCCTTCGAGCCCGACTATTTCGAGAAATGCTTCGAACAGTTTCAGCAGAACCCCCGCCTCGGAATCGGTGGCGGCACTCTTTATCACATGGTGAATGGGAAAAAGCAGTTGGAGCCCAATCCGGCCTTTCATGTAAGAGGCGGCGCAAAGATCTTTCGGAGGGCCTGTTGGGAAGCCATCGGCGGCCTTTGGGTAGGCCCGGGGACGGACACCCTGGATGAAGTGAAAGCGAACATGCTGGGTTGGACCACCATGAGCTTTCCCGATCTGCACCTGATCCACCATCGGTTTACGGGTTCGGCTTATGGTCTTTGGGGCGGAATGGTCAAGAACGGAATAGGAAGCTACGTGGCAGGCTACCACCCCCTCTATATGCTGGCGAAGTGTGTCGTTTGCCTATTCAGCAAGCCGCCCATTATCGGCTCCCTGGGGATGCTCTATGGATTTGCCAAATGTTACGTGAAGCGCACCCCCCAAGTGAATGATCCCGAGTTGATCAGATATCTCCGGCGCCAGCAACTCCGGCGGCTCATGGGAAGAGAGACCATTTGGAGATGAGTGCGCCCTCGCCGAGCTTTGTCGGGCCGATGCGATAAGGGTTTTGCCGTGGATCCTGGCGGGTGTCCATCTCCCGGTAATGATCGAGAGCAAAGCATCGAGCCGGCGATGGAACTTTCGATAATCTTCGTTAACTGGAACTCGGTGAACTACCTCCGGGACTGTATCGCCTCCATCTATGAGTACACGCAAGGCGTCTCGTTGGAAATAATTGTTGTGGATAACGCCTCACCGGAGGGCGGACTTGGGGCTCTCGGTCAGCAATTCCCGAAAGTTAACATCATCCGGAGCAGTGAAAACCTCGGCTTCGCACGCGCCAACAATCTCGGATCCAGGCATTCGTCTGGCAAGTACCTCCTTTTCCTGAACCCCGATACGCGGCTGGTTACTCAAGCCATCGACATCATGCTGGAGCATATGAAATCCCTACCGGATGCCGGAATCGTCGGATGCAAACACCTCAGTCCGGACCTTTCCGTGCAGACCTGCGCGATTCAGAAGTTTCCAACGATTCTGAACCAGGTCCTGGGCATCGAGCAGTTACGACGCCGCTGGCCGCATTGCCGTTTGTGGGAGATCTCCCCACTCTTCTCCAACAACGCCAAGCCCACCAAAGTCGAAGTGATTCCCGGCGCCTGCATGATGCTCAGGCGTGAGGTCTTCGAGCGGGTCGGGGGGTTCAGCGAGGACTACTTCATGTATGCGGAGGATATCGACCTTAATTACAAAGTCGCGTGCCTGGGACTAGACAATTATTACGTCGGGGAAGCGGCGATAATCCACTATGGGGGACAAAGCAGCCGCCACCAGAAGGTGAGCCAGTGGGCGACGATTATGAAATTCAAGGCCATGCTGCATTTTTACATGAAGACCCGCGGGCGGGTCTATGCAGCAATGTACAGGGCAGCCATGGGTTGTGTCGCCATGGGACGCCTCATTATCCTCGCCCTCATGTTCCCTCTGGGAGGTTTTGTATGGGACAAGGGATCAATTCGGGAGGCTTCGGCGAAATGGAGTGCGGTGCTGAAGTGGGCTGCCGGCCTGGATGACCGGACGTTAAGGACGACGAGTACCCCCTAGCTCGAACTGAGGTCTGTATGTGCGGCATCTGCGGAAAACTGACATTCGATAGACAAGGCGTGGTCGGGCGGCCGCTGATGGAAGCGATGCTCCACACGATTCGTCACCGAGGCCCGGATGACGAAGGAATCTATGTATCGCAGCAAATCGGCCTCGGCCACCGGCGGCTGTCGATCATCGATTTGAGTACCGGCAAGCAACCGCTCTCCAATGAGGATGGCACGATTTGGATCGTATTCAACGGAGAAATCTACAACTATCAGGAACTCCGCCAGGGTTTGTTAGCCCAAGGGCATATTTTCAAGACGCAGACCGACACCGAGGTGATCGTTCACCTCTACGAGCAGCTTGGCGAGAACTGCGTTGGCAAGCTCCGGGGAATGTTTGCCTTCGCTCTGTGGGACGACCGCCGGAAATTATTATTCCTGGCACGGGATCGGGTGGGAATAAAACCGCTTTATTACTGGTTATCGGAGAGGTCGTTGATCTTCGCCTCAGAAATCAAGGCCATCCTGGCCGATCCCGAGGCGAAGCCGGAAGTCGTCCCGGGGATGATCGACAGGTTCCTGACGTTCGATTACGTTCCCGGCGAGGAAACCCTGTTCCGCAACATTCACAAACTGGCGCCGGGATTTTCCATGGTGGTCAAAGGAGGCAAGCCGGAAATCCGGCAATATTGGGACCTGCACTTCGAACCGTCAGGCAAAAGTCTCCGTGAAGCCGAGGCCGAGTTGTTGGCTTTATTGGAGGAGTCAGTCCGCTTGCACATGATCAGTGACGTGCCGGTGGGGTTTCTTCTGAGTGGAGGGGTCGATTCCACCGCAATGCTCGGCTTCGCGGTAGGGAAGACGGACCATCCGCTCAGCAGCTATACGCTCGGTTTTTCCGACCCCAGCATTGTCGATGAAAGGCCCTACGCAAGACTGGCAGCACGGGCTTATGGATCCGAGCACCACGAGATGACCATTACCTCCCGGGATTTCGTGGATTTCCTGCCTCAGTATGTTTGGCACATGGAAGAGCCGGTCTGCGAGCCTCCGGCTGTTTCCTTATACTACGTGTCAAAGCTCGCCAAGGACTTTGTCAAGGTGTTGATTTCAGGAGAGGGTGGCGACGAAGCATTTGCCGGCTACTCTGATTACAGAAACATTCTCTGGATGGAGCGCCTGAAGAGCATTTTCAAGCCTTTTAATGGGATGCTCCCCGCCGGCGTCTCCTTTCTCAACGACCATTTCCTCCGGTCTCAACGGCTCGCGCGGTACGTCCCGTTGTTAAAAACTCCATTCGCGTCCTATTACTACAGTCGGACGTCCAGCCCCTTTCGCTTTTTCAACACCCATATCGAAGAGTTCTATTCCCAAGACTTCGCTGCTTCCGTCAATAAAGAGGTGTCAGTTAGTGTCGTGAAGAGGTATCTCAGCAATGGAGCAGGACCTGACAGGGTCAACAAGATGCTGTATGTCGATACGAAGACGTGGCTCCCCGATGACCTGTTACTGAAAGCCGATAAGATGACCATGGCCAACTCCATCGAACTCCGCGTTCCTCTCCTCGATCACAAACTCCTGGAATTTGCAGCGTCGTTGCCTGGCAATTTCAAAGTTCGCGGCTTTACGACAAAATACATTGCCAGAAAGACTCTCAATAACCGGGTTCCCCGGGAAATTCTTGAGCGCAGGAAGGCTGGATTCCCAGTTCCCTATGAATCCTGGCTGAGAACGGACTTGCGGGACTGGCTCCTTGGCATCCTGCTGGATCGGGAGACTCTGGCACGAGGATATTTCGAGAGGAAGGGCATTGAAGATTTGGTGGCAAGAGATCTGCGCTCGGGCGGATACTCCAAAGAGCTATTTAAGCTTGCGACACTGGAATTGTGGCATCGAGCGTTTTTGCATCCACAAGAGGCCACTGTGGGCCCGTCTTGATGGGACTGCTCTTTGGGCCCACAAGCTGGAGTTCCAGCCGCCTATGCGCGCGAAACTCGGCCTATGATTCCCTTCGAGAGGTCATTGCGCATTCAGTCCGACATCGTGAAGTCGCTTACCAGTCGCCGCTCCAAATAACTGAGGAAAAGTAATCAGGGAGTTCCGTGACCGATCGAGTCCGGGTCTCATACAGCTTTCCGCATAAACTGGGGGCGGGCAGGATCTGCTATACAGCCGGGCGGACCTCCTGAACAAGTGCGGATACAAGAGTGGTGTAACCACCATCCTGGGGACTGCCCATCCCGGCGCCAGCCGGTTGTTCTTGCCGCGATGGCCGGTCAGCTCCTGGGATGATCTCCGTTTCTTCCGCGCCAAACTCGAGGGCGCCTACGACTGGCTGCATACGCTTCAGTATGCCTCCAAGCTTATCGCCATCGAGCGCTAGTAATACGCAAACCAGAATTCCGGCCAAGAAGTGCGTCTTTTTTCGGACTGAATGGCTCGTAAATTAAAACGAAAAGGAAAAGCAATGGAGATATTTCTAGATTCCGCAGATTTTCAGGAGATAGAGAAATGGATTAGTCAGGGCGTCGTCGACGGTCTGACGACGAACCCCAGCATTATGCTCAAGGACAAGGTTTACGATTTGGAGCAGGGTGCTCGCCGTCTCTGTAGCATGTTAACCCCCAGGCCGGTAAGCCTCGAAGTGACTACTAACGACCACGAGGAAATGTTGCACCAAGCTCGTGTTTTCGCGCGATGGGCTGAGAACGTGGTGGTAAAGATCCCGATAGTGAACGAAGGGGGAGAATCGTGCCTGGGGGTGATCAATACCCTGAGGCGGGAGCGCATCGCGGTGAATGTGACGGCGATACTGTCTTTCAATCAGGCGATCCTGGCAGCCAAAGCAGGCGCGACTTACGTCAGTATCTTTGCGGGCCGAATCGCCGATGAGGGCAACGATCCTTGCGTCGTGATCCGTAACGTCCGCGATTGGCTGACCGATTGGGCGAACCCCAGCAAGATCCTCGTGGGGAGCATTCGGACGGTCATGGACATTCAAAACGCCGCCCTAGCGGGTGCGCATATCATCACGATTCCGCCGCAATTCTTGTCTAAGATGGTTGACCACAAGTACACACGAGAGACCGTGAAGCAGTTCAATCAGGACGCAACTAAGGCATTGAAGCTAATCGCTCAGGCGAGGTCGTAGTTTTTTGTCCCCCTTGGAGCAGCCAGGTGCCCCGTCGAAAAGGCGGAGTATCCCTTGCACACCGGTTTGGCGCATTGCAGCCGTTCCGTGATTCGGATCGCCTGACTCGGGCCGGACTACGAGGAAAAGGGCCTTACCGACATACATTCCACTTCCACTTGGGAGCAGCCTATTGAAGAACATCCTGGTCACAGGAGTAGCAGGCTTTATCGGAAGTAATCTCGCCAAGAAGCTTCTCGCCGAAGGTTATCGAGTGGTCGGGCTGGACAACCTTTCGACGGGAACGCTGGAAAATGTCCCTGCGGGTGTCGAATTTCACCAAACAGATATCCGCAGCCGTGATCTCCATCCGCTGTTCGCAGGAATTGATGCTGTCTTTCACCTTGCTGCAAAGACAAACTTGCCCGCTTGCCTTAAGGAGCCAGTGGATGCCTCGGATGTGAACGTCACCGGTACCGCGATGGTGCTTGAGGCTTGCAGGCAGGCGAAGTTGAGTAAAATAATCTACGCCGACACTTCGGCGGAATATGAGGGTGTGCCTGATCTTCCGTCACGAGTGGACCACATCCGCCCCCTCAGCGCGTATGCCGTGAGCAAGCGGGGCGGCGCCCTCTTCTGCGACGTGTACCAGAGGTTCTACGGACTTGATATTACTACCGTCCGCTATTTCAACGTGTATGGACCTGCGCAGGACTGGAGGAGAATCTTTCCGCCCGTCGTGAGTTCCTTTACGACGCAGCTTCTCAGCGGCATTCAGCCGACTATTTACGGAACCGGCGAGAAGCGCCGCGACTTCATCTATGTGGACGATGTAAATGACCTTCACCTAACGATCCTGCGCGACGACCGGACCCGAGGAGGGATTTACAACGTCGGCAGTGGAACCAATTACTCGATCAACAAGATCTTTGAATTGATCGATGCCGAGCTCAAGACTGGCCTGAAACCGAAATACGCCGCAGAACTGCCCGGTGAAGCGGAGGCCACGCTGGCGGATATTTCGAACTCCCTCGCCCTGGGCTGGCGACCGAAGGTCAGTATCCAAGAGGGCTTGCAACGGTCCATTAACTACTACCGCGAGAGAACTTCGTCTAAAACAGGGAAAAAACCCAATGATTATTAGTCGCACACCATTTCGAGTGACTCTGGGGGGCGGTGGTACTGACCTGCCCTCCTATTACTCCCACCACGGCGGCTTCATTTTCGCGGCTGCACTCAACAAGTACATGTTCATCAATGTAAACCGTCCCATCGTGGATGACTTGGTGCGGGTCAAGTATTCCAAGTCGGAGCAGGTGAACCATCGGAATGAGCTTCAGCACGAAATCGCCCGCGAGGCCCTCCGGCTGTTGGACATCGAACGTGCTATCGAGATCATTTCGATGGCCGACGTGCCGGCGGGGACGGGCCTTGGTTCATCAAGTTGCTATGCGGTGGGTCTTCTCAACGCCCTCCACACCTTGAAACGACAGCCCGTCGGCCTGCAACAACTCGCGGAAGAGGCCTGCCATATCGAGATGGAGGTTCTCGGCAAACCCATCGGCAAACAAGATCAATACATGGCATCATTTGGGGGATTCACAACGCTGGAAATCAGCACGAATGGGGTCGTGACGGTGAATCCGGCGCCGGTTTCGCAGTCCGTCGTGGACGACTTAGAGCGAAACATGCTCTTGTTTTACACGGGAACCTCTCGCCTCAGCATGGATATTCTCTCCGAACAGAGCAAGGGAGCCGCGCAACCCAAGAGCGTAGTGGTCGAGAGCCTGCATCAGATCAAGGAAATGGGCTATGAGATCAAAGAGGCCGTCGCGTCCGGCAACCTGACCGACTTCGGACTGGCGCTCGATCGGCACTGGCAACTGAAGAAGCGGATGTCGGACAAGATCAGCAGTCCGACATTCGACCGCCTCTACGAATTGGCAAAGGCCAATGGAGCCCTGGGAGGAAAGATCTCGGGGGCCGGTGGCGGCGGATTCTTTACCCTCTATGCTGAGAGTCATCACCCGAAACTCCGGAAGGCCATGGTGGATGCCGGCTTACGAGAAATGCGATACCGTTTCGATTTTGAAGGCACGAAGATCCTCGTGAACTTGACGGACGGGAGCCTCCCTCTAGCGGTTTCCGCGAACCGCTCAAGTGTCCGGTGCGAGCGTCCAACAGTCTAACAGGCTGAGGAAAAAGGACGTAGCGGCGGCTTTACGCCGCCATCGGATGTTGAAATCATTGGAGATTGGGCGGGGCAAACCCGCCGTGACCTCGCGCCAGACGACTCTTTCATCAGCCTGCTAACACTTTAGAGCCGTGAATCAGGGTCATTTACACCATCATTAAGGATCGGAAGACGAGATGAAACTAGGTGGCCAGGTTGCTTTCATTACCGGTGCCGGTCGCGGTATCGGCGAGTCGATAGCCAAAGCATTCAGCCGAGCGGGGGCAAGAGTGGTGCTGCTTGCGCGGACCGCGTCAGAAGTCGGGCGCGTAGCTTCCGAAGTCGAAACCGACGGTGGGATCGCTCTTGCTTTGTCAGGCGATGTATCTGTCCTAAGTGATGTAGAAAACTCCGTCGCTGCCGCACTGGAGCGATTCGGTCAAATCGACTTCCTTGTGAACTGCGCGGGAATTCTTGGACCCATCGGGCGGCTGGTCGACAACAATCCGGAGGCTTGGGTTAAGACAATTCAGGTTAATCTCATGGGGACGATGCTTTGTCTTCGTGCTGTGCTTCCCCACATGATTGCTCGGCGCAGAGGCGTTGTAGTTAACCTCTCGGGAGGCGGGTCTGTCACGCCAATGCCCCGGTTTAGCGCCTACAGCGCCTCGAAGGCCGCAGTTGTGCGCTTGACCGAGACTATCGCCGAAGAAGTCAAGGAATATGGTATACGGGTCAACGCAATCTCGCCTGGGGCTGTCAACACCCGCATGCTTGATCAAACCATAGCAGCAGGCGAGGCGGCTGGCGGTGATTATCATTCCAAGGTTGTGCAGATCAAAGCGGAAGGTGGCACGCCTCCCACACTGGCCGCAGACCTGGCGGTCTTTCTCGCGTCGCAGGAAGCGGCAGGCATCACAGGCCGCTTGATCAGCGCCGTTTGGGACGACTGGCAATCGCTACCCGGGCGCACCGGAGAGATCTCAAACTCCTCAATGTTCACGCTCCGTCGGATCGACGGCCGGCACTTCACTGAGAAGGTGTAATGTATTGGAGCTGGGCCTGGCCCCGACGGACTCGTGCATGTCAATGGGTCCGGGGCGGAAGTTTTGCTCGGTCTACGCCGCATTATGCCGCGTGGTACATTTCATAGCCGCCCGAGCCATCCAAAACCCTGACGGCCTGAGTAAAGGAAAGTCAATATGCTTCGAGTAGCCATTGTCGGAGGAGGACTCATTGGCGGAAAGCGCGCGCGAGAGGTGGTGCGGGCGCCGGATACTCGCCTTATAGCGGTGGTGGACAAGAATCTGGAGCGAGCCCAGGCCTTGGCGCAACAATACGAATGTCGTGCACAGGCTGATTGGACAACAGTTACATCAAGCCCCGAAATTGATGTTGTGGTCGTAGCGACCACGCACCAATGGCTCGCCCCCATTACGATCGACGCCCTTAAACATCACAAACACGTACTGTGCGAGAAGCCACTGGCCATGAACGCCGAGCAAGCTGAAGAGCTTGTAAAATGCGCAGCAAGCAACGGTTCCTGGCTAAAAACCGGATTCAATCATCGTTACCACCCCGCCGTATGGAAGGCCAACTCGCTGGCATGCAGTGGCCAAATTGGCCGGATTCTTCACATCCGCTGCCGCTACGGTCATGGCGGCCGGATGGGGTATGATCGTGAGTGGCGCGCTGATGTGCAGCAGAGTGGCGGTGGAGAGCTTCTTGACCAGGGAGTTCATGCGTTCGACCTCTTTCGATGGTTCCTTGGCAGTTTTCAAGACATTTATGCCGTTCTCTCGAACGCGTTCTGGCAGATGCCGGTCGAGGACAACGCTTTCTGTACGCTCACCACCCCGACTGGTCAGGTAGCCAGCCTTCACGCAAGCTGGACTCAGTGGAAGAATCTCTTTTCCTTTGAGGTATTCGGGACCAACGGATACTTGATCGCTGAAGGGTTGGGCGGGAGTTATGGTACCGAGAGGCTGATCGTGGGGAAGCGAGCCGCTCAGTTCGGGAAACCAGAGGAGCACGTTTTAGAGTACGCAGGCGAAGACTGCTCCTGGAGTGCCGAGTGGAAAGATTTCATCACGGCTATCCGCGCCAGCCGCCCGCCTCTGGCCGATGGTTACGATGGTTGGCAGGCATTGCGCTTGGTGCAAGCGGCATATGCGTCGGCCAGGGAGCGACGCGCAATTTCGCTTACTTGAACTTCAGAAGGTTTACTCATGAGGCGGGCAGCATTCCTCGACCGTGACGGTGTCCTCAACGAGTTCGTAGTGAGAGGTGGATGCGGAGTCTCGCCGCGTAGAATCGACGACTTTCAGCTTCTACCCAGGGTTGCTCAGGCAGTAGAACTCCTCCGGCAAGCGGGCTTTCTAGCAGTGGTGGTTACAAATCAGCCCGACGTCGCGCGTGGGTTTCTCGATCTGAAGAGTCTCGATGGTATGCACGAGCGCCTCCGACAAGCGGTTGGCGTCGACGCGATCTACGCCTGTTGCCACGACGATGGCGATGGGTGCGATTGTCGAAAACCGAAACCCGGTCTTATTTTTCGCGCCGCGAAGGAGTGGCAGATCGATCTGAATAAATCATTCCTCGTGGGCGATTCCTGGAAGGATATTGAAGCGGGACGGACAGCGGCCTGTACGACCGTGCTGATCAAGAGTGCCGGTCAACATTACGCGGGTCCAAAGCCCGACTTCCTGGCCAATGATCTCGGTAATGCCGTCGAGATTATCCTATCAGGGGCGTGCCCGCGGCGATGAGGTTCCAAGACATCAGCTTGCCACCTCCGGGCTCTCGAAGCATCACGAAGGCATTTCTGCTTGCCGGCGGCCTGGGAACACGCTTGAAGCCGCTTACGGACAGGGTTCCCAAGTGCCTGGTTCCTGTCAACGGTGCGCCGATGCTGAGCATCTGGCTCGGGATTTGTGAGGAACTCGGCATCCGCGAAGTTCTGATCAACACGCATCATCTGGCTGATCAGGTCGAGGCCTGGGCAGCGCGGCAAGTTACCAGCCCGATTCGAATCCATCTTGTCCACGAGCCAGAATTGCTGGGCAGCGCGGGCACCGTTGCGGCCAACATGGACTTCGTTAAGGACGAAGACGATTTCTTCGTTTTCTATGCTGACAACCTGGTGCACACCGATTTTGACGCTCTCAAGGTTTTTCACCAGAGCCACAACAGTCCGCTGACGGTCGCACTCTTCCACACTCCTCGCCCGTGGAACTGTGGTATTGCGTCGCTCGATAGCCACAGCCGCATAACATGCTTTGAGGAAAAGCCGGCTCACCCTCAGTCGGACTTGGCGAACGCGGGAGTCTATGTGGGACGACGTCAGCTTTACCGGTTCCTGCCGAGACAGGGTTTTGCCGATTTCGCAACGGACATTTTTCCTCAACTCATAGGAGAAATGCGAGGTTTTGTCATCAGTGGCGACGTCCTTGACGTAGGCACTCCCGAGAACTACGAGGAAACATTGCGAGAGTGGCCGCTGCTTACCGGCAAGCCCGTCAAAGATAAGAGGCCAACAGCGCCCAAGGGGCAGCTATGAATTACACCTCCCAGTATATTAACGAAGCCATCGAAATCCTCAACAAAGTCGACCCGCAGGGGATCGACCGGCTGGTGGACTTGATGACTCAACTGCGTGAGAACGGAGGCCGGCTTTTCTTTCTGGGAGTGGGAGGAGGTGCGGGCCACGCTTCCCACGCCGTGAACGACTTCCGCAAGATTGCCCAGATTGAGGCATACACTCCGACGGACAATGTGTCCGAATTAACGGCACGCGTGAACGACGATGGCTGGGATACGTCGTATGCAAATTGGCTGCGCGGCAGTCGCTTGAAGGCGGGTGACATGATTTTCGTTTTTTCTGTCGGCGGCGGAGACGCGCGTCACAATATCAGCAACAACTTGGTGCGTGCCCTCGGATATGCTAAGGAAGTCGGCGCCACCGTCTGTGGAGTGGTGGGGCGCGACGGCGGCTATACGGCACAAGTGGCCGACGCCTGCGTCATCATACCCACGGTGAACCCCGCCACCGTGACTCCGCACACCGAATCATTTCAGGCACTCATTTGGCACCTTCTTGTTTCACACCCGAAGCTTAAGGCCGCGGAAATGAAATGGGAATCCGTCCGATAAGCCTGGGTCGGTCGAAACCAGTTTTCCGAAGTATGCTTGCGCATGCAAGTTCAACTCCTGGGCTATTGGCTTCCCGATTGATTCATGCCACACTTCATCTGTGAAGGTGACCTTGTGCTCGATAGCGAGACTCTGGCGAGGGGCTACTTTAGGAAGAATTGCATGGAGAGACTGCTTTCGGATAACTTCCGCGAGGGCCATTTCTCCACGGAACTGCTGTCGCTAGCTACGCTCGATCTTGGGCACCGGGCGTTCCCGAAGAAGGTGAGAGTCTCCGACGGAGTGAGCGTGGTTGCACCATGAGCTGCGAAGAAGGACGTGTACGAGTCCTGTATAGCTTTCCGCATAAGTTGGGAGCCGGGCGGGCCTGCAACTCAGCGTGGCACATGGTGAACAGCCTGGCCACTGCTGGCGCGGACGTTGTGAGTTTTCCCGGCGTTCTTCATAGGCCACTGCCTGCCAGAGTCAAGGTTCGCCCAACCCTTGCATGGGGAAAGTTAAGAATCTCTTATAAGCTGTTTGGGACGATGCGTGCCTTAGCCCTGCACGATCGTATTGTGGCGCGCCGCCTGGAGAAATTGGCGGGACAAATAGACATCATCCACACCTGGCCTGACGCCGCGCTAGAGACCCTTAAGAGTGCCGCAAAGCTCGGTATCGTCACGGTTCTAGAGCGAACCAACACGCATACGCGTTTTGCGTACGAAACAGTGGCAAAAGAGTGCAAGCGACTGGGGGTGACGCTGCCGCCCAGCGACGAATACGCTTACAAGCCGGATGTTATCCGCAAGGAGGAAGAAGAGTATCGGCTAGCCGACTATATCTTATGCCCGTCAGACTTTGTTGTAAACAGCTTCCTCGAACAGGGGTTTGCACGGGAGAAATTGGTGCGGTTTCAAAACGGGTTCGATGGAACAGCGTTCTACCCTGCCGACAAACCACGCGACACGAAGCGCGGACTGACCATGTTGTTTGTTGGAGTTGCGGCGGTAAGAAAGGGCACACACTTTGCGCTGGAGGCGTGGCTGAAATCTCCGGCTTGCCGCGACGGTACCTTTTTGATTGCTGGTCAGTTCTTGCCGGCTTATGCCGAAAAACTCTCCTCCATGTTGTCCCACCCCAGCGTCCGCGTCCTGGGACATCGCAATGACGTGCCAGAGTTGATGCGGAAGAGCGATATCCTCGTTCTTCCCAGTATCGAGGAAGGCTTTGGCCTTGTCGTCGTTGAAGCCATGGGCAGCGGATGTGTCCCGCTCGTTTCAGAGGCTTGTACGGAGCTTTGCCGGCACATGGAAAATGGGCTCGTGCATCCCATTGGAGATGTTAAGATCCTGACGCAACATATCACTATGTTGCACGAAGATCGCGCGCTGTTGGAAAGCCTGCGCGCGGGGGCTCTGAGGACGGCGCCAAAAGTCACGTGGACCGCCGCCGGCGAGAAACTCCTTCAGGTCTATCGCGATGTCCTGTCCAGGAAGGAGAACAAGGAAGCGTCCGCGGTGAATCCTTGACGCTGAAAGTCTCGCGAGAGGTGAATAGCCGGGACTCGCGTTGAGCTTTTGGTGGCAATCGAGGACCAAAAGGCATGAGGGATCGTCAAACCAACCCAAAGCGGACGATTAATCTGCTGATCAGTGCAGGGTTTTACTTTGTCGCTGGGGTCTGGGAATTCATGTCTCGGTTGTTGGGGCGGAAGCGTGGCGGTCGATGTGTCATCCTCTACTACCATTCGATTAAAGGCGAATACCGGGAAAAGTTTGCCCGGCAGATGGACATCCTGGTGCGGTTGGCGAAGCCACTCCGTGCCGATGCGCAACGCCCCCTAAATAACGGAGTCCGATATGTGATTGTCACCTTTGACGACGGATTCCAAAACATTATTGAGAATGCTTTGCCGGAGCTCAGCAAGCGAAGCATCCCTTCCACTATATTTGTGGTGACCGAAGGATTGGGGAAATGCCTGGACTGGAGCGAGGAGTTTTACGATTGTTATCGCCAAGAGCGGATTGTTACCGAGGATCAACTCCGACAATTGTCCCCCGACCTGGTAACCATAGGGTCGCACACGATGACGCATCCAAATCTCCCGGCGATAGAGGAGAATGCGGCGAAACGCGAAATCGCTCAGTCTCGACGAAACCTGGAGATGATCCTCCAGCGGCAAGTAACACTTCTCAGCTTTCCTCATGGGGCATTCAACGAAAAGCTCATTATGTTGTGCCGCGAGGCTGGATACGAGCGCGTTTTTACCACCTTGCCGCATCTGGCATTATCCGACCCCAAAGAGTTTGTAAGCGGCCGTATTGGCGTCGAGCCGACAGACTGGCCCTGGGAGTTTCGACTTAAGTTGTTAGGGGCTTATCGGTGGCAGCCCATGGCATTTTCCGTAAAGCAGAGAATCCTGTCGATTCCGAAGGCGTTGGCGACCGGTGTCGGGCATCCCAGACCCGCCAACAGGCCTTCTTAGCTGGAAACGGGAGCAACAGAAGGGCATGTTTCAGATTGACTGGGCGGACATGGCGCTCTGGGAAAAAGAGCATACTTCCTTCCCCTCGTGCGATTCCCAAGTGAACAGAGAAGCGGTTCGCAGCACTTACCTGCTCCACTGGGAAGACCATTGCCTGGAGTGTGCGGCGCCGCTTTGCTACTCGAGTTGCGCACTTTACGTTCCCAGGGCTGACAAACGGTGTGCCCGCTTTGTTTATGGAATATACCCAAATCCGCGGTTTAAGGGACTGTTTGACTTTGGGGCGGATGTCCGCTTTCGAAGGTGGGGTAAGATTGAAGCCATCATCCATGGCAAAACCGCAAGCGTCGGCTTTCAACGCCTGATGGACCGCCTCGACCGATCCGTAACTCACCCTCTTGGCCGCATTTCCCGATCGAATCCCGGGGCTCTGGGCATCTTTTGGAAGAAGAACCTGGCCAGGGTTCGGAACAAGTGTTTTGCATGGTTTGCTCCCCAGCGAGAAGTGAACTGCGATGAATTCGTTCTCGAATGCTTCTCACCCGATCAGGGGCCCTTTCGACTGGTACTGGAATACTTAGTTGGGAAGATAACCGCGGACCGCGGGTTTGTCGGCGAAATGAAACTCCGTCACTCCTTCAATATCTCGCCAGGATGGAATTTACACACCCTTCCTGCCCAGGGTTTTGGATTCGGCCCAAGCAATCGGGCGGGCAGGATCACCCTTTATCCGGAAAAGAACGCTGAACGACGGCTGATCTTTACCTGGCTGGACTTGGTCCAATACCGGCAAGGCTATAAACCCCGGAACCGCACGACCGGGGCTAATCAACCCGCGCCCGCGACGAAGATCAAATGCGTGGCCTGGGATCTCGACAACACACTCTGGAAGGGCATTCTCGCGGAGGATTCGGAAAGCAGCCTGATCCCGCGCCCGGAGGCCCTGGAGCTTATTAAGAAACTTGACGAGCGGGGGATTATCCAGACGGTTGTGAGCAAAAACAATTATGCCGACGCCTGGCCGGTCATCGAACGTCTGGGGTTGCAGGATTATTTCCTCTATCCCGCCATCAACTGGCAGCCCAAAAGTTCCAACCTGAAAGAAATTGCGAACAGGCTTAACATTAACATCGATACGTTTGCGCTCATCGATGACTCCGCCTTCGAAAGGGCAGAAGTTCAATCGGCATTGCCTCAGGTGAGGGTGTATTCCGAAGATCAGGTAAGCAAAGTACTCAGTTATGACGAATTTGATGTGCCTGTGAGTGAGGCCAGCACGAAGCGGAGAGCTTCCTACCTCACGGAGTTCAAGAGAGAAAAGGTCAAAGAAACGTTCGGGGGCGACTACGAGGCTTTCCTGCGCAGTTGCGGGATGAAGCTTCGTTTGTTCGTGCCCCGGGAAGAAAACCATATCGCGCGCTGCCTGGAGCTCATCCAGAGGTCTAACCAATTAAACCTCTCGAATACCCGACATAAAGCCGAAGAGTTCCGGGAGATGCTTTCTCGCGAAGGGTTCTTGTGTGTGGCGATGGATTGTAGCGACCGCTTCGGCGATTACGGCATTGTCGGCTTTGCGAGCATTGACGAAACCCGGCAACAACCCACCCTGCGCGACCTGGTGCTTTCCTGCCGGGTCGCCCAGAAGCGCGTCGAGCATACGTTTATCCAATGGTTGGCGGGGCGGGAACTGGGGAAGGGAAAAGCCGCGCTGGCCGCCGAACTGGTCAAGACGGAACGCAACCAGCCTATCCGCCAAGTCTTTGAGGACCTGAACTTCCAACCTCGTGGGGGAGAGAATGGGCGAGTCCTGATGGAATTGCCCCTCGACCCGAATGGGGCCGTGGAAGACATTGTGGCCGTGGAAGCCGAAAAGGGATTGTGAGCATGCAAAGCGGCGGATTTACCGTTATGAGCCTCGCGTTGTGATTATCGCGGCCCCGAGGGAAGCTGCTTGGTGTTCAGCTTGATTTGACAGGCGTGGGGGAGACGGAAAACGGATATGGCGCGATTTCTTGTGACAGGTGGAGCAGGCTTTATTGGATCATCCCTGGTGCGAAGGCTGCTGAAGGATGACGCCCAAGTCCGGGTGGTCGATGACTTCAGTACAGGGCTCCGGGAAAACCTTGAGGAAGTCAAAGACCGCATCGAACTAATTGAGGGCGACCTGGCCGACATGGCCGTCGCCCAGCGAGCGCTCGGCGGCATTGATTACGTCTTGCATCAAGCCGCGATTCCCTCCGTTCCGCGTTCGATCCAGGACCCCGCTTCCTCCAACCGAGCCAATATCACTGCAACCTTGAACCTTCTGCTGGCGGCCCGAGACGCGGGCGTCAAACGGTTTGTGTTCGCAAGTTCTTCCTCTGTCTATGGGGACGCGGAGGCCCTTCCCAAAGTGGAAACGATGCGCGAGAACCCCATCTCCCCCTACGCGTTGACAAAGTTCACGGGTGAGAAATATTGTCTCATGTTTCATCGGCTCTACGGCCTTCCGACCGTGGCTCTTCGATACTTTAACGTTTTTGGGCCGCGGCAGAATCCTAACTCTCAGTACTCCGGGGTCATTTCGCGCTTTGTGTCCGCGGCGTTAGGGGGAAGCCAACCGAAAGTTTTTGGCGATGGCGAACAATCCCGCGACTTCACCTATATCGACAACGTGGTCAGCGCCAATTTGCTCTCCTGCCAGGCGGCAGGCGTCGAGGGCCAGGTGTTCAACGTCGGCGCCGGCGAGCGGCACAGCCTGAATAAGCTCCTCGAGGTGCTCGGTTCGATCGTAGGCAAAGAACTGGTTCCCGAGTATGCTCCGCCGCGTGCAGGAGACGTGCGCCATTCGCAGGCTGATATCGAGCGGGCACGCCGCCTTTTGGAGTATCAGCCCCAAATCGGATTCCAGGAGGGTTTGCGGCGCACGGTGGCGTGGTTCCGTAAGGCCTGAAGGTCATCCTGAAAACCCCGTCGTGAAAAATACTCGCCAGACATCGCTGATTTCCACGATTTGAAAACTTCTTTGCGCCAAATTCACGATCTCCAATTGCTTGCCAGGCTGACGAATCTCGCTTGTTGAGTAGCTGGAAAGGCATTCAGGTGCCAGTCTTCCATCTTGATCCGATACAAGATGCTCGTTGGGACGAGTTTTTGGAGCGCCATCCGCAGGCCTCAGTATTCCACACACCGGGATGGCTGGAGGCTTTGCGGCGGACTTACGATTATGAGCCTTGCGTCGTGACCACCGCGGCTCCCGGCGAAAAGCTGAGAAACGGAATCGTCTATTGCCGGGTCAAGAGCTGGCTGACGGGAAATCGCGCCGTGTCCCTCCCCTTCGCCGATCACTGCCAGCCACTCGTGGAGAGCGAGGAGAGCCTGGCTGTGTTGATCACGGCGCTAAGGGAAGAGCAGGCACGCGCGAAATGGAAATACCTCGAGCTAAGACCGCTCACCGCTAACGGTCACCCGGAAAAGGGGACGTGCTTCGGGGAGAGCGCAAAGTTCCATTTTCACACGCTCGATCTGTGGCCCAATCTGGACGCTCTCTATCGCGGCCTTCACAAGAGCTGTATGCAGAGGAAGATACAACGCGCCGAGCAGGAAGGTCTCGTCTATGAGGAAGGGCGTGCCGAGCCTATTCTTGCGAAGTTCTACCACCTCCTTCTCCTGACGCGGCGCCGCCATCACCTTCCACCGCAGCCGCAGGGATGGTTTCGGAATCTCCTCGAATGCATGGGGGATCGAGCCAGTATTCACCTGGTATCGAAAGATGGCCAACCTATCGCCGGCATCCTTACGTTGTTTCATCAGCAAACTCTTGTCTATAAGTACGGCTGCTCGGATAGCAGGTTCCATAGGTTGGGAGGAATGCCGCTCCTCTTCTGGAAGGCCATTCAGGAGGGCAAGCGGCTAGGTGCAAAAGAATTCGATCTCGGTCGCTCGGAAATTGATAATCCCGGCTTGGCGGCTTTCAAGGGGCATTTGGGCGCCGCGTGCTCCACGCTCACTTATTTCAGCTATCCGCCCCAGGTGTCGTCAAACCCAGCTTCCGGTTGGAAAATGAAGGTCGTCAGGAATACTTTTGGCTGGTTGCCCGATACGCTGTTGATTACAGTGGGCAGGCTTTTGTACCGGCATGTAGGGTAACATGGCTCAGGAGGCGAAGGGAGCAAGGTTGAATAAAGCGCTGACGGATTACTTCCGATGCCCTGAAGTCTTTGCGGATTTCGTTCTCCGTGGGGAACTGTGCCCAGGGGTGGGTTTTTTTCGCTTCGGGCCGGAGATCATCTGCTATGGGCAATCGTCTTTGGGCTATTATGCCGAATCGGCCGCCGATGCAACCTGTGATCTCGCCTACCATATCCGGACCGAGGGGACAACTTGCTACATTCCCTTCGACCCTTCGGTGGTGGTCGACAACTTGCGGTGCGAGCGCTACCTGTACGTTGCCTCGAGCAATTCTTGGGAGGAGGGATTGAGAAGGTCGGTGCGCAGATTGTATTACTTTGTTCGCCCGCACTTGGGAGTCCCCCTTCGAAAGCGACTGCAGCAATTGTGGTTGATAGGTTGGGAAAAGATGCGCTTTCCAGTCTGGCCCGTTGATCGAACAGCCGACCAATTGCTGGAAAAGCTCCTGGTCCTCTCCATGAAGGCGCATCGGGTAGAGAGAATTCCCTTTATCTGGTTTTGGCCCGACGGACAGAAGAGCTGTGCCATCATGACACACGATGTGGAAGAATCCTCGGGGGTGGATTTTTGCCCCTCGCTTATGGATATTGATGATTCCTTTGGGATCAAATCATCATTCCAATTGATCCCGGAGGAACGATATGCCGTTTCCGCAGCCCTTTTGGAAAGCATCCGGAAGAAAGGGTTTGAGGTTAATGTTCACGACCTCAATCATGATGGCCATCTCTACGATAGCAGGGAAGAATTCCTTCGCCGCGCTCTGAAGATCAACCAATACGCGAAGGAGTACGGCGCGGTGGGATTCCGGGCCGGAGTGCTTTATCGCCGGCTCGATTGGTACGATGCCTACGACTTTTCCTACGACATGTCGGTTCCCAATGTGGGGCACATGGACCCTCAATTCGGCGGGTGCTGCACCGTGATGCCCTATTTCATTGGGAATGTGCTGGAGATTCCTCTGACGACGACACAGGATTATACGCTCTTCAATATCTTTTCCGACTATTCGCTCGAGCGTTGGCAACGACAGATCAAACTCATCACTGAAAATCATGGCCTCGTCAGTTTCATCGTGCATCCTGACTATTTGCTCGAGAAAAGGACGCGCGATTGCTATGCCGGCCTGCTGGCTTACCTCTCACAAATACGCGCCCAGGGAGAGGTCTGGATGGCTCTGCCCAAAGAAGTCGACGCCTGGTGGAGACAGCGAGCTAAGATGACCGTGGTGTTCAAAGAGGGACAATGGCATATCGAAGGCCCGGGACGGGAGCGGGCAAGGTTGGCTTACGCATGCCTTGCCGGCGATCGCATCTCCTACTCTTTTGACCCGTTATTGGCTGAAAAACCCCCTGGGGCGCCCGCAGTCCCCACTTTCTGATCCCCTGACCAGCGTCTTTGACCTAAGGTCTGCTTTCAAGGCATCTTTCTTCTTCCAAGGCTTGGTGCATATGTCGAGTCCATCATCGGGTGCTAGGGTTCCCCCTGTGGGGCCAGACCCGCGCCCCGCGCCCGAGGCCACTTCGATCGGCGGAGACGCCGAGGGAGTCGCTTCCCCCAGGAACCTGGTTTTGTTGTTCCTGATCATGGGATCGCTCTTCGTGTTTTGGACACCCCTGAGGACACTGCTGGCTTACTCCCTGCGCCAAGGGAATCATGACTATGACAAGTATTCACACACCTTGTTGATTCCTTTCATCAGCGTGTTTTTGGTGTTTCTGGAAAGGAAAAGTATCTTCGCCCGTGCCCAATATGATTATCGAATTGGTACCATTCTGCTTTTCGCGGGACTTGTTGCGAAGGGGGCAGCGGCGCCGGGTCTGAATCAACTCGGAGCGGAGAACGCTCTCTCCCTGCAGGTACTAGGCCTTGCTGTCTTCTGGATTGGTGCATTCATCCTTTGCTACGGCATTCGAGCTTTCCGGGCTGGGGCATTCCCACTCCTGTTTCTTCTGCTGGTTGTACCTATCCCCAACGCCTTGATCGATGCCCCCCTATCGGCTGTGCGGTACGGATCAACGGAGATCTGCTCGCTGATATTCAAACTTTCGGGTATCCCGTTTCTCCGGAATGGATTTGACTTCGTCCTGCCAAGCATCAGTATTGAAGTGGCGAAGGAGTGCAGTGGGATTCATTCTACCTTGGCCCTATTAATCGTCAGCCTCGTCGCGGGGCACCTTTTCCTCGCCGCTTTATGGAGGAAAACCTTCCTGGTCTTATTCGCCCTTCCCATCGTTTGCTTCACCAACGGTTTGAGGATTGCAGGGCTGACATTGCTCTCGGTGTATGTCGATCCGCGTTTCATGTACAGTGACCTCCATCGGGAGGGAGGTGTCGTCTTCTTCGCGCTGGGCCTGGTCCTATTGTTTGCATTGCTCCGGCTTTTGCAATGGGGGCAAAGGGTGTAGGTTGGGTGGTGTCGGGGACCTGTTATTGCGGCCTTTTGTTCAGGTCTTCGATGAGCTTGGCGACCTTTGATCCAGGCGTCACAGGCTCGACCAGAATGACGTGAGAGGAATTGATCACCATTCGGTCCGGAGCGTGCCACTCATTGCCGCGCCGCACGAGGATGTGCTTTACTTGCTTGGTGTCCGGATCAACCTGATCCTGGACGTAATAAATTTCCTCAAGAACCGGGAAGGGGGTTCCCAGCCCCTGTATCTTGCCGTAGTAAACCTGGCCGTTATCCAGCAGCACGGCTTGGAACGGGGTGTCGAAGCGGACTGTGTGCGGGGCCGCAAGCTTCCATATCACGCCGCAGATTGCCAGCGTGGCAAGAAGGCCAGATGCGGCCAATAAAAGGGCCCTATTCATATTGCCAAGTCAGGCAGTACGACGCGCTTTCTGTGCCCGGCGAACACAGCGATAGCGAACAAAGCGGTAACCAGCAAAACCCAGGTTCCGGGCTCCGGAATATCGGTTATCGTGATATCGAGATCGTCTCCGCCTACCAGGTTGATCGAGAACGAGATGTTGTTGCCGGTCGTGCCGACCCCATGCCCGATGACGCCACCGTCGGTGATACCTCCGGTCGTGGTAATGAGGTCGAAGACATCTCCAATTTGCGGCGTATAGCCATCGATAAAGTCAACGTCGATGCTGCTGCCACTGTCAAAAGTGATGGTGCCTGGGCCGGGACTGCCGCTGACGGCCAGGGAGCCATAATCACTCAAGCCTTCCGCGTCGAAGGAGAGGATGCCCGTGCTGCTCTGAGTATACTTTCCGGTAATGCCGGAGGCCGAGGAGACGTCGAGAGTTCCGCCGTTGATGATATTGCCCTTCAGAGTTCCGCCGTCGGCGGTCACGGTGCCGTTTGCTCCAATGTGGATGATGCCTCCGGCAACCACCAATCCTTGATCCGCCACGGTGAGATTTCCCTTGCCGGTGACGCCAATATTCAAATTCCCGGTGCTCCCCCACTCAGAGCCAGGGTTGGTTACGAGGACAGACCCTTGACCCGTCGCGCCGCTTCCCACGTAGGCGTTGTCATTGGTAACTATAGCTCCTCCGCTTATATAGAGGGTTCCTATACCTTGGTTTCCAACTACCATGTCTGCTGAGTCGATCAACCGTTCCGAGAGCCCTTCGACGCCGAGCGAGCCGTTGGAGCCGCTCTGGTTCCCAATGATTACGGCACCGGTGCTAACCGTGTTGTGTCGGTCATTGTTGCTAAGGACGTACAAAGTGGCGCTACTTGTTTGCCCGACCACAAGGGTATCATTGACCTTGAGTGAGTTCGTGCCCGAAACCGCCCCGGGCTGGATCCACAAGGTGGCAGTTGCCCCGGCGCCGAGCACCAGATTGTCGACGGTGGTTAGGCTGCCTCCGCCGTTCAGCGTTACGTCGCCACTACCGCCGGCAACCGTGCCGATCCTCGCGGTCCAGCCGGAGGCGCCGTTCGGCGGGCCACATGGGGTCGGGCCGGGGGCGCAATACCAATCCGAGGGGCTGGGGCTGGTGAACCAGTTCGCGGTTCCACCTGCCCAAGTGGCAGTTTGGCAAAATGCCGAGGCTGGAAAGGCGATGCCGACCGCCAAAACCGATATGCACCAGAGTGTTCTGATGACCTCAGCTTTGGTCTGGTAACGCGTCTGGCCTCTAATCAGATTCATGTTCATTTGCCCTTCTATATCCCCAGAATATCAAGCTCCCGAACCACTCCCGGCCTGTTGGTGCATCACCTGTATTGTGCGCCCACCGCCGCCAATCAGCAAGCCCATTTTATATTGCCAGGTCAGGCAGTACAGCGCGCCTCTTGCGCACGGCGAACACCGCCATGGCAATCAAAGCCGAAACCAATAGAACCCAGGTTCCGGGTTCCGGAACAACCGTCAGACTGCCGCCTGACCCTAAAGTGAACGTCTGTTGGGTCGGGGTGTCATTGACGTCTACCGTGAAACTGACGCCAGGATCAATGACGATTCCTGTGGTATCCCCGGTGAAGAAGGTGTAATTGGTTCCGTCCGCAGGCGTAGCGCCATCGATATAGTCGATTTCGATGGTGCTGCCAGGAGCGAAAGTGGTGGCGCCCGTGAGGCCAAATGTTTCAGGGCCCCCAGGAGTCACATCGAGGATGAGGGTGGAGCCCGCTTCCCCCGCGTAGGTTCCGTTGATAACGCCGGTGGGGTCCAGGATGCCACCCCTTTCGTTGACTATATTGCTGTCAACTGTGGCTCCATCGAGGATTACGGTGCCATTCGGCCCAATCGTGATCGTACCCACGGTAGCTGGTTGACCATGGAACCCATATGTCGCAGGCGTCCCAACATATACCAATCCGCCATTCTCTATGGTGAGTGAGCCTGTGCCGTTGACGCCAACACTGAGAGACTGGGAGGTGCTCCATTCGGCGCTATTGGCGTTGCCATTGCCGTTCACAATGACCGTCCCAGTACCGCCATTGCATCCTATGCAGGCGGTGGTATCGCTAACTTGCGTTCCGGCGTTTATGGTCAGCGAACCCGTTCCAGCGTTTCCAACTTCCAGGCTTCCGGAGTTGTGGCCTCCTGAGATGTTCCACTGTGAGTTGTTCCCCGTGAGGGTGACCGTGCCCGTGGAGCCGTTTGCGTCCCCGATGATTCCGTTAGCGGAGCTGACCGTGTTCCCGCGGGTGGGGTCGGCCCCGATGTTCATGGTGCCCGTGCCACTTTCTCCGACGGTGAGCGTTCCTGAGACACTAACTGACGCTCCTGACTCTACGGTCAGCGTGCCCGTTCCAGCGTTTCCCACGGTCAGGTTGCCGCCTGAGGGGTGGAATCCTTGGCTTCCTTGGATGGTCCACGATGAGCCCTGCCCCGTCACGGTGACCGTACCAGTGGAGTCGGCCTTGTCCCCGATGACTCCATTAGCGGAGCTGACGGAGGCCCCCCCGGTGTTGAAGAATCCGTGTTCATCGGTGCTGGTGATAGTCAGGCTGCCCGTTCCGCTCTCTCCAACGTACAGTGTTCCGGAGTTGGTCCATTGTGAGCCATTGCCGCTGACGGTGACCGTCCCATTTGAGGGGACGACTGTTGTAGGTGGGCCGCTAACTGTTGTTGTTGTGCCGTACCCCACATAGGCGTTTCCGTCGGTAACTGTCGCCCCGCCACTAATGGCCAGCGTGCCCGTTCCATAGTTTCCAACTGTCAGGTTTGCCGAGTTGCGCCCGCTTTCGAGGGTCCACGTACTGTTGCTCCCATCGATGGAGACCGTACCGGTGGAACCGTATTGGTCCCCGATGATTGCGGCACCGGATTGGACAGTGCCGCCCGATCCGCCGAAGAATCCAAACCCCCGGCCATCGCTGACGTTCAGTGTGCCGGTAGTTGTTTCCCCAACGTAGAGGGAATCATCTACGGTTAGCGATTGGCCCGATACGCTCAAGGTACTGGCTCCATCGCCGCTATTTCCATCACCAATCGTCAAGTTGTTTACTGTGGCTGACTGGTTCAAAGTAACGGTGCCGGAGGCACCTGGGCCGCCGATGATTGCGTTCCACGTCGAGCTACGGGTTGGGGAACCATTGTTCGGCGCCTTACTACACGCGGTGGAGGTGGCGGAAGGGCAACCCCAGAGCACACTGCCATTACGGGCGGGAAACCAGTTTCCCGGCCCACCTTCCCAAGTGGCTTGGGTTTGGCAAAATGCTGAAACCGGAAGGGCGATCAGAATCGCCATTACAGCCATGCACCACAGTGCACTGATAAACTTCGTTTTGCTTTGCCGGCGCGCTTGCCCATGCAGGAACAGAGTCATTTTCGTTTGGCCATCCTCGTGTATATTGTGCACCCGAACCACATCCCAAAGTGGTTGTGCATCACCTGTATTGCGCGGGAATGCCGAACCCATCCAGCTCACCGCGAGAAACGCTTATTGACCAGCCCTAGCGTTCTTAGCATGCCACAGATACATGCTCAAGTTTCTTTAAGCAATTCTAATTCCAATCGAAGCGCTGGTAACTTATTGATTCCGCAAGGGCTCTAATAATTCTAGTGGCAAGCATCAGCCGCCGTCCTGCACATAACCTGCAACATCCTGCACCCTCGCGTGGCCCCTTCTTCCTTCCATGACCTCGATCGTAACTCGTAAGTTCCTTTTTATCAGATGATTGCATGTTTGCTGCGAGTTTGTACAAATAGCAGCTTACGAACCCGAATTTCCCACCCCGGTCGGACCCCCTTACCCCGCATATTTTCCGATGTTTCTATCCTCAATCTGTATCCTCAATCTGAGGAGTGGAGCCTTTGAGAACTCCCCTCCTGATTTAGGAGGGGCGGCGCCGGAGGCGCCGGGGTGGTTAACCGCACACGCGGCGCAGGGTGGGCGCCAAGTAAAAATGTAAAAACTCCCATCATGGGCGGAACGCCCGTGCCCTGCCTTCTGGCATGGCTGACCTGCCACGATCCATCGGCGTCCTGGCCATGCCGGATCACCGCGGCGTCCCCGAATGTTAGTAGGCTACCATGGCTACATGCCACTTTGTCTCAACCTCACGTCCAACGCCTTTCTCCTTTATTTTCATCAACATCCTGGAGAGAAAGCTATAACTCATTTGTTTTCATCAACATCTTGGAGAGGCGATAAGTAGACATTTTTTCTACATGTGTTTTCAATGACTTACAGAATTTCAGCCTCACTTTTTAATTCCCCTTTTTCCCCTGACCCCCGTGGCCGCCGAGAGTCTTTTAACTGCCACGTTTTCAATAACCTAAGCTTTTGCGAGATTTCTGCCGTTCGTCGCTAACCCTCTTTTGTTTCTTGTACATCCTGGAGAGCCGCTCCGTTTTTCTCGTTCCGGATTTCGTAATTCAATCTAACCATCAGATTTTGAATAACTTCGAGCGTTTGGACACTCTGACTATAAACTGCTAACCAATTTGTTTTCTTATACATCGTGGAGAATCGCACCCTCTT
>Ga0326728_10004788_pt1 | contig 39403 bp, 30 predicted proteins | sample MB3enrmetagenome_FD_207602 | JGI IMG/M metagenome (GOLD analysis project Ga0326728, IMG submission 207602) | Lab enriched peat soil microbial communities from McLean, Ithaca, NY, United States - MB31MN | ecosystem: Environmental > Terrestrial > Soil > Wetlands > Peat | place: USA: New York... | reverse complement strand
TCAGTGGCTTCCGGTCACGGAGCCTCCAGGGAGGAGGAGAGAACGACTCAAACGTTCTGACCTTCGACGATACGATGGGTTCCGAAGTTTTCTACATGCGCGCCCAAAAGGACATGGCGGTGCGGGTAGAACACAATGAGGACCGTCACGTTTACAACGACCAGACCGTTACGGTGGACCACGACCAGGATATTACGGTTAAGAACGACCGTACGATCCTCGTCCAGGAAGGCAACTATCAAACCACCGTTTCACAGAAACATCGCACTGCTTTCATCCACCAGGGAAACGACAACCTCTCGATCAGCATGGGCAACCAATCCACCAAGCTTGACATGGGCTCCAGTACCACCGAGGCGATGCAGTCCATCACGCTCAAGGTAGGCCAAAACAGTATCGTAATTGACCAGACCGGTGTCACCATTAAAGGCACCATGATCACTATCGAAGGCCAGGCTATTACCCAGGTGAAAGGGGACGGTTTGCTGATCTTGAAGGGTGGATTGGTAATGATCAACTGACCTTAGGGAAGGAAGCTCGTACCATGGGCAGCACTGCGCCGGGAGTAAGACCTGTCGTCACAGTAAGAAATCTCTGCGAGCAAGCCAAGCTGGGAGACGCCGCCAAGGCCTTGCTGAAGGATGAGCATACTTCCCTGCAGTTTCTCGAGATACTAGTCGGAAAAGAACTTTTCCCGGATGCTACTCGCCTCCTCGCCTTCGCCCTTCCCAAACGGGAAGCCGTGGGGTGGGGTTGCCTCTGCGTGCGCCATAGTCTAGGGACGGAGGACGCCGCGCAGATTTCGAAGACGCAGGTGGCGGCGGAGCGCTGGGTCTCGAATCCGGATGAGGGAAACCGCCAGGCTGCAAAGGCCGCGGTCGCTGAAGATGGGCCGGAGAGCCCCTCGGATCTGCTGGCCCTGGCGGCGTTTTACAGTGGCGGGAGTGTCGTCGCGTCGGATCTGGAGCCTGTCCCTCCCCCGGATCACGTGACCGCGAAGTTGGTGGCCGGCGCGGTGATGATCGTTGCGGTCCAGACCCAGCCGGAGAAAGCGGCTGAGAAGTATCGTGTCTTCCTGCAAAAAGGCATGGCCTTGATGGCCAGGATCAAACCCGTCCCGATCCAAAGTTAGTGAGGTAAACCATGGGAATGCCTGCTGCCCGAACCACGGACATGCACGTCTGCCCGATGCTGACTGTGCTTGTGCCGCACGTCGGCGGTCCCATCCTTCCACCCTGCTGCCCCACCGTCCTGACCGGCAGCCTGCCCCAGGCCCGAGTCACCGATATGGCTACGTGTGTAGGCCCTCCTGACGTTATTGTGCTGGGATCGTTCACGGTCCTGGTCGGTTCTCTGCCTGCCGCCCGGATGACCGACACCACGGCCCACGGCGGCAAAATCATCCTCGGGCTCCCCACCGTCCTGATCGGATAGATCTCGCAATTCCGCGGGAATCGACCGCCGGATTAACCCCTCCCAGGCAAAGTCATTTCTGCGCGAAAACCCTCATGTTACAAGAATTCTCATGGTTGTTCCGTCCGCCGAAATGTGATAGAATCTGCCCATCGAGTTGGGACTTCAATAACACGTAAGCATACGTAGGACGCATCTGCATCAGAACGTGAGGGGACGCCTGATCTCAAGACTATGGGGATACTTCGTTGCACTCAGGGTGACCGTGGCTAGACAGCGGCCCTCGGTCATGGGAGGCAAGGGATGAGTTTCAAGATCGGCGACAAGCTCGGGGACTACGAGATCATCGGCATATTAGGCGCCGGCGGCATGGGCAGGGTTTATAAGGTTAGAAACCAGATCTCCGACCGTGTCGATGCCATGAAAGTCCTGCTGCCGGATCTTGCCAATGCACCCGAACTCGCTGACCGTTTTCTTCGCGAAATCAAGGTCCTCGCCAGCCTGAATCATCCCAATATTGCCGGGCTTCGCACCGCTTTTCGCCTGGAAAACCAACTTCTGATGATCATGGAGTATGTGGAAGGGACAACCTTAGAGGAGAAGCTCAAGGACGGCCCGTTTCCTGTCCCCGATGCGGTTGACTATGCCTGCCAGGTGCTTTCCGCCCTCGGTTACGCGCACGCACAAGGGGTCATCCATCGCGACATCAAGCCTGCCAACATCATGTTGACCCCACAGAACATCATCAAGTTGATGGACTTTGGAATTGCGAAATCCGCCACGGACCGCAAGCTGACGATGACCGGCACCACCATGGGTTCCCTTTACTACATGCCGCCCGAGCAAGTTCAGGGCCTCGCCCTCGACCTCCGTTCCGATCTCTATTCCTTTGGCGTCACTCTCTATGAGATGGTGACCGGATCCCGGCCGTTCAAAGGTCAAAGTGATTACGACTTGATGGTCTCCCACTTGCAGAAAATTCCTGCTCCCCCCATCGAGATTCAGCCCGAATTGCCCAAAGCGCTAAATGACATCATCATGACCGCGCTCGAAAAGGACCCGGCTCAGCGTTTCCAGTCGGCGGAGGCATTCCGCTTCGCATTGCAGTCTGTACACGCTGCAGTGAAGAGCTTGCCGGTCGCTCCGGCGCCGGCAGTCGAGCCGGACTTGGGCGGACAAGCCGCCGGTTCGGGCGCAGCGCCTTCCGCCACTGCGGTCTTGGGCGCGACATCCGGCCAGCCGTCCCAGGCACAGCCTCAACCAACCACGCCCTACCCGACCCCCGCCGCGCCGCCCGTTGCGCCTGCTGTGATTCCGCCTCCAACCACCTCCAGGAACAATCGCGCGGTTTTTGTAATTCTCGGAGCGTTGGCGGTGATCGCCTTACTCGCGGTGGGGGCAATGCAGTTTTCGCGCCTGATGAAAGCGAGAGCGCGAGCCAGTCAGGTTGCGCCGCCGGCGGAGGCGGCCGCGGAGAGTCCCGCGACACCCCCACAGCCGGCGAGTACCCAGAACGCCAACGATGCCTCTGCTTCAAGCCAGTTGCCTGCCGCTTCCACGGACCAGCAGTCTGCTGCCGGGAGTGCGCAGCCCTCCGCACCGTCACCCGCGAATTCGACGGCCGGCGCGGTGCCATCTTCCAGGGTTGCAACCCCGAAAAAGAGCAAGGCACCCTCCCATGTTGAGGCCGCCAGCGATGCGGCGAACAATACCGCTCTGCCGGCATCCCCACCGCAGAACGAGGCGCCGGCTACTACCGGTGGGCCACCGGCCAAGCTTTGGCTTGATCCCGCCGCCCGCCTTTTCATTGTGGTGAGTTCCATCAATATCAAGCCGGATGGAAGTTTTAAATTCCACGGAAAACTGCTTCTTCCGGTCCCACAGCCTGGACCCATTCCACTCGACCGTGGTACGGAAGTCATTGGTGCAGGATTGATGAGCGGCGGCCAGACGTCGCTCGCCGTTACAGAGATCCTGGCTGGGGGGGCACGCTACAAACTGAAGGGGGGAAGTGGTGCAGTGAAGGCTGAGACACCGGGAGGCGGCGGCGGTGTGCATCTTAATCGGAACCAGTTGCTGGATATGTGGCCGACGGCTACTGCGGCCTATGAAAAGGTTTCCGACCAGAGCGCACAACCGTAGGCACAGAAATGAGCCGATCAGTGTCTTCCGTACAGCATTCGAGGATTGTGTAATTCCCAGGGGGTTTTGCTTCAGCCGACGAAGCCGGTAATCAACGAGACACACGACAAAGCAGTTATTTGGAGGTTAAACATGTCTGACCATCGAATTCCCAAGAAGCTGATAGTGCTTTTGACACTGATACTAACTTCTGCGCTCCTTTGGGGCGACCAGAAAAAGGGTTCGTCTCCGCCACCTAAAGCTGCGCCTGCAAAACCTGCGCCTGCGAAACCTGCAGCACATCCGGCGACGAACACTGCCAAGCCAGCGACGAACGCCCGGCCTGCCAACAACACCGGGGCCCGGCCTATGACGGGCGCACGGCCCACAACCAACACGGGCATGCGGCCGACGACCAACACGGGGACGCGGCCCACGACTAACACCGGCATGCGGCCAACCACCAACACAGGCGTTCATCCCGCGACCGCCGGGGGCGTTCATCCCGCGACCGCCGGGGGCGCTCATCCCGCGACCGCCGGGGGCGCTCATCCCGCGACCGCCGGGGGCGCTCATCCCGCGACCGCCGGGGGCGCTCATCCCGCGACCGCCGGGGGCGTTCATCCCGCGACCGCCGGGGGCGCTCATCCCGCGACCGCCGGGGGCGCTCATCCCGCGACCGCCGGAGGCGCTCATTCGACCGCGCCGACGCGCACTGTGTCGAACGTTTCCCTCAAAGGTGGTGGTACGGCGCAGGTGAGCCGTGCTCCTAACGGCAGAATAGCCGAGGTCCATGCCAACGGAATGACGATTCATCAGGGTCTTCACGGCGGAGCGCGAACGGTTGTCGCGGAGCGCAATGGCCGCACCATCTACGCCAACGGGCACGGTGGCGGTTACGTGCAGCGTCCTTACCTCACCCGCGGTGGCCGCAGCTACTATCAGCGGACTTACTATGATCACGGTCATGCTTACGCCCGTGCCTATCGAGGATACTACTACCACGGCGCGCGCTTCTATGGGTATGCTCCCGGCTACTACTACCATCCGGGCTTTTACGGTTGGGCCTACAACCCTTGGGTGTCGCCGGTTTACTACAGCCCGATGGCCTGGGGCTGGGCTGGTTCGCCTTGGTGGGGCGCCTATGGCGGATTCTTCACTCCCTATCCGGTGTACGCCACGGCCGGACTCTGGCTGACGGATTACCTGATCGCGGCCAATCTGCAAGCTGCGTACCAGGCACAGGCAGCGGCCAACGCGGCTGCGGCTCAACAGGCGGCGGCCAACGCTCCGCCCCCTGACCAAGGCGCGGCGGAGGCGAGTGCCCAGACCCCGCTCACGCCTGAGGTCAAGCAGGCCATCGCGGACGAGGTGCAACGGCAACTCGCGGCCGAAAGGGCTGCGGCGGCTGCTCCGCAGGGAGCCGCGCCCGCGGCCGCGCCCACTGCCGACGAGGTGCCGGACGCACTGAATCCGGCCGAGCGTGTTTTCGTGGTGTCATCCAGTCTCGACGTCGCGGTGCCCGCGTCCGGCCAGGAATGCAGCCTGACCGCGGGTGATGTCGTGATGCGCCTCTCGGACACGCCGGACGCCAATCAAACCGTCACGGCCAGCATCCAGAGCACCAAGAAGGCGGATTGCCCCACCGGGCAGACGGTGGCCATCAACGTCCAGGACCTGCAGGAAATGCATAATCAGTTCCAGGCGCAGCTCGATTCAGGACTGAAAACGCTGGCGGACAAGGGTGGCCAGGGCGGCTTGCCCAAGCCTCCGGACACCGGGACGACGGCTGGAGAAGTTCCACCTCCGGCCGCCGACTCCAGCGCCGGGGATCAAGTTGCACAGCAGCAGCAGCAGGCTGATCAGACGGTGGCACAGGTTTCGCAGAACCAGTAGTGGTCCGGCGATCCCTTTTTCGCTGGCGATGAGCCAGTCAGACCTGGCAGCAGGTTCGCTGTTTGCATTTGGGGAGGGCCGGGCCCAAAGATGCCCGGCTCTTTCCTGATTGCGGTCGTCCGCGCGCTCGGCGCGAGTCTCGAGTGAGGGGCGGGACGGCCAATCTCTGAAGGAGGACATAACCATGCGACAGAAACTCGGAACCCTCGTTTCAATTCTCTCCATGCTTGTCACGGCGTTCATTCCGTGCTCCCTCATGGCCGGCCAAGCGCCCGATCAAGCGGCCGCTCCGCCTCCCTTGCAAGAACAGCTTCAAGCACAGTACAAGGTCGTGAAAATGGGCTCTGATTCGAACGGTCCCACGGTGATCGAGGAAGGCACCGTGCTCGCCATCCAGAAGGGCGGAATCCTCGGCGTACCGTATTCGAACCCTAAAGGGTGTCCGGCCAAATATGAAAATGCCAACCTCAAACGTCCGAGCGGCTGGTGCACTCAGAGCCGCGGAGGGGGCGGGAAGCTCGGCGGCTTCCTGAAAAACAAGATCCCTGGCTCCAGTAATGTGTCGGATTCCAGAACGAGCACATCCGACACACGCTACTTCAAGAAGGGCGAAAAGGTGTACCCCTCGAACATCGCAATCGACTTGAAGAACGAGAAGATCGCCTTTGGCGTAGTGGCCTGCGACGCTTGCAACAAGACCGATCCTCCCACCTATTACAAGGCTGAGGTCGACTTCCAATTTCCGTCCGGCTTCCTCGAGAAGGGTGATGTCAGCAAGATCGAGGACACCATCGCCGAGGTGTTCCAGCTCGACAGCGGTGGTGACGCGCAACAGGACCAGGGGCAGCAGCAGGGCGGGCAAGATCAGCAGGCACCCGCAGGCCAGGGGCAGGACCAGGCTCAAGCGCCGGCCGCCGCTCCGGCCGCCGCCCCGCCGGCCGCTCCGGCTGGGCCCACGCTGACCAACGACGACGTCCTCAAGCTGGTGAAAGCCAAGTTGCCGGAGAGCGTGATCATCAAGAAGATCGCCAACAGTAATTGCGCCTTTGATACCGATCCTGATGCGCTCATCAAGTTGAAGCAAGCGGGCGTCAGCGAAGGCGTGATCAACGCCATGGTGGACAAGAAATAGCGTCAGCTTGGATTGCAGCAGCGGAGTTGCCGCCTTGGAACCACCCCCATCCCGAAGGCGGCAACTCCACAAGCTCCGTCGCCTGCTCTGAGGCAATGCTCTGGTCCCTCGAACCAAGGCTCTCCTGAATAACCTTCTCGCTCAGCGGGGTCATGTGCATGCCCCCGCGAGTCGCGAACTTCATCAACAACGGCTGTGAGCTTCCTTGGCCGAAGGCTTGCTTCCAGCAGCCGCTTGCGATACTCTCGGGATTCAAAGGCGGCAGCTCGCCGGTTGTTGGGCCGAACTCCAATGCGCCGCGCGACGGCAATGTAGTCGACGATCGACAAGGTAACCTCACATGGACACTCCAGGGATTCTCAAAGGGCGATATCAGATCAAGGAAGTCCTCGGCCGGGGTGGGATGGGAATAGTGTATAAGGCCTTTGATTCCGTTTTGCGGCGCGACGTCGCCATCAAGACCTTGCTGGACGTCTCCGAACCCGGCTCACTCCAGCTTTTCCACCGTGAATACGAAGTTCTGGCCCACATCAATCATCCCAATATCGTCGAAATCATCGACATTGGCGAGTTCGAATTCGAAGGCGGTCTCAAGCCTTTCTTCATTATGCCCATGTTGCCGGGAGTGTCTTTGGGCCAATTGATCAAGTCCGCCAGTCATCGTCTTACGGTGGAGCGGGCCGTCGACATCATCTCCCAGACTTGCCGCGGACTCCACGCCGCGCACGAGAAGGGCCTCGTCCACCGCGATATCAAGCCGTCAAACATTATCGTTTTGGAAGATGACTCGGTAAAGATTATTGATTTTGGAATGGCGCACACGGCGGACAGCCACTCGCGCACCGGCCTCAAAGGCACACTGCTCTACATGGCTCCGGAACAGGCCGAAATGAAGGCTGCTTCCTCCCTGTCGGATATCTTCGCGCTGGGCGTGGTGGCCTTTGAAACTGTGACGCGACGCCGTCCTTTTGAAGGCTCGACCGAACATGACATCGTCCAAGCCATTCTTCATCACATTCCGCCCCCTGCCTCCGACCTCAACCCCATGGTGAGTCCGACCGTCGCCAGGGTCATTCACAAAGCCATGGCGAAGCAGCCCTACCATCGTTTTGCCACCGCGCGCGATTTTGGCGACACCTTGCAACGCGCCATGCGCAACGAGCCGATCGAGATCTTTGACCCGGCAAAAATCCGCCCGCGCCTGGAGCGAGCCAGGAAGGCTTTCGATCAGGCGGACTATCAATTTGCCGCCGAAATCCTGGCGGAGCTCGAGGCGGAAGGCCACATCGACCACGACATGGCGATGCTTCGTGTCAAAGTCGATCAGGCGGTGCGCCAGAAGCGCATTCAGCAGCTTCTGGAAAGCGCTAAGACCCGTATGGAAGGGCAGGAATACCCGCTGGCCTTGCAGAAGGTGCAGGAAGCCCTCGAACTTGATCCCTCCCACGCCGGTGCTCTGAGCCTGAAGAATGAAATCGAGGAAAAAAGGAGCGTCGGAAAAATCGAGGACTGGCTGAGTCTGGCTCGCCAGCACTTGGCCAACCATGCCTATGCCCACGCCCGGGAAGCGCTGAAGAACGCTCTGCAACTGAAACCCAAGGACAACCGGGTTGGGCAGCTTCTCAACGAAGTCAACTGGCAGGAGCAGGAATACCAGCGCGTCCACACTGAAAAGCACCAGCTCTACCAAGGGGCCGTCGAGGCCTGGAGCCGCGGCGAAGTGAGCGCCGCTCTCAGCAAGCTGCAACAGGTCATGGCGCTTGACGAGCAGGCCCCGGATTCTTCCGTGCCCGAAAGGGCGGCCTCCTACCGGTCGCTCTACAACCAGGTCCGTTCCGAGCACGACGCCATGAACAGCGCTTACGCGGAGGCCCGAAAACTGCTCTCTGAAAGCAAGTTCGCCGCCGGCCTCTCGGTTTGCGATCAGTATCTCTCCAAGTACCCGGGCCATGCCCTCTTTCAGGCTGTGAAGTTTGACATCGAGGAGAAGCAGCGGCAGGAGCTTTCCGCGCGCATTGCGGAGGTTGACCGCCGCGTCGAGGCTGAGCCGAACCTCGACAAGCGGGTTGACATCCTCAAAGAAGCCCTCGATCTTCATCCCCAGGAGCCGCACTTTGAACGCGCAATGAGTTTGACGCGTGAGAAACGCGATTTGGTGAATTCCATTGTCGCCAAGGCGCGCCTGCACGAGGAGCGCAGCCAGTTCACGGACGCCTTGGCTCAATGGGAAATACTGCGGACCATTTACAGCCAATATCCCGGATTGAGTTTCGAGATCGACCGCCTGGGCAAGCGGCGTGAGCAGCAGGCCCGCGTCGAGGGCAAATCGCGCTGGGTGAAACAGATTGACCAGCAGATGGGCGCTGGGGACTACGACCGCGCGATGAGTTTGCTGCGCCAGGCCGACGTGGAGTTTCCCGGCGATGCCGAGTTGACGGAACTCGAGAAGTTGATTCAGCAAGGCAAAGACCGCGTGGGCGAGGCCCTGCGCTTGCTTGCGGAGGGACAGGAGAAGTTGGCCGCCGGGCAATTCCAGGAAGGCCTCGAGGTGCTGCGAAAAGCCCATCGTCAGGATGAACGCAGCTCAGTGGTCCAGCAGGCGCTCGTCGAGGCGCTGGTGGAACGCGCCCGGAACCTTCTGGACACGGACTGGCGCGCCGCCGAGCCGCTGATTCAGGAAGCCCTCGAGCTCGACCCCGGCCACGGCCTTGCCAAGAGTCTTCGCACCCTCGCGCAGGACCGCAAGAAAGAAGAATTCATTCAACTTTGTGTCACCCAGGCGCGGCGTGCCCAGGCTCAAGGCGACCTCAGCGGGGCTCTCACTCAAGTCAAAGATGCTCTGACCAGTCATCCCACCGACCCTCGCCTCTCGCAGCTTTTCAACACATTGTCCAAGGACTTCGAGGACACGCGTCACCGCCAAGATCGCCATCGCGACCTGGAAAAACTGCACCGCCTCAACAGCGAAGCCCAAAGGGTTGCGGAACCTGCTGTGCTGAAGACGCTGGCTCGAGAGATTCAGTCGCTCTCCGCTCCTTACCGCGGAGATTCCGAATTCGAGGCCGCTATCGCCAGCGCCTCCCGCCGCGTTTCCACCAGGATCGAGGCGCTCGAGTCAATCGGGCCCGCCCCCACGCCCGCACTGGGCGGTGGTGCTTTAACGGTGAGTACAGTGCCTGGAGAGGTTTCCGGCGCGCCGCCCCTCCCCACTCCCCCGGCTCCGGCCAAACCGCCGGTTTCGCCCGACAAGCCCGCGGCGGCGATGCCTTCTTCTGCAGGTCCCACCCCCGTCTCCGACCTCGGCAGGTCAACCGCGCCGGTTGAGGCCTCGCAAGCCCGAACCTGGCCCGCGGTCTCTCCAGCGCCGCGCGCTCCCGTGGCGCCGCCGGCTCCCCCGCTCGTGCCGCCAAGTCAGCCGGAGGCGAAGCGGCTCGAGCCTCCGCCTCAGGAGCCTTGGTTGGAGGAATCCGTCCGGCCGCCGGCTGGCAAGAAAATGCTGTGGGTAGTTGTCGGCGTGGCCGTGCTGGTAATCGCCGCACTCGCCGCACTGCTGGCGTCCCGCCTTCTGAAACGACGCCCGGCCCAGCAGGCGGTGACCGTACCCACACCCGCTCCCGCGCCGGCTCCTTCGCCGGTGCCCCAACTGCCGGAGTTGCGGGTTTATACGGACCTGGAAAAGGCGAAGCTGACTCTGGACGGAAACGAAGTGGGCGAACTCGAGGGAGGCCAGTTCAGTCTGGATAAACTTTCAGAGGGCCAGCACGCGCTGGAGATCGGCGATGGCACTTCCCAGGTGAAGATCTCCGTGGCCAGCGCCCCGGATTCAATGCCGCAGATTCAAGGCGCGCTCGAGGCCCAAAACCTGAAGGCGATTGTTGTCACCAGTGGCCCGAAGAACGGTCAGGTAGTGTCGAGCTATGGCCCCATCGCGGCTTCCTTGGATGGCAAAGACATCGGCTCGCTCAGCACCACTCCCTTGCCGCTGCCCGGTCTCGCTTCAGGAACACACGACCTCGACGTAGGCACAGGGAATGACGAAAAGAAAATCAGCTTCCAGTTGAGCGCCACGCCTTCTCTGATGGTTTTCCTGAGCGCCGACCGCGACGTGGGCAACCTGCTCGTGGTGGCCGGCCAGGACGGCGCCACGGTTCTTTTGAACGGCAAGCCGTACCCGCGTCTCACCAGGCACGGGCAACTAGTCATCGCCAACCTCCCGCCCAAGCAGTATGCGGTCTCGGTGGTTAAAGACGGCTTTCAACCGGCGCCGGCCCAGAACGTCGATATTCTGAAAGGGCAGGCCTCCAAACTGATCTTTGAGCTCCAACCCGCTCCCTCTGCGGCTTCTTTGGTCATCGCCGGAGCCATACCTCAGACGGACGTTCTGCTGGATGGCGCTTCTCTTGGCGCAGTTCAGCAGGATGGCAGCTTTACCGCCTCCAATATCAAGCCGGGAGCGCACACCATCGGACTGCGGCGGGACCAGTTCAAGCCCAAGGACCTGCAAAAACAATTCGCGGCGGGCGGAAGCGTTCACCTGAGCGCCGCCGATGTCGCCTTGGCGAGCGCATCACCGGAAGCCCCTGCTGTGCTCCCTCCCAAGCTGGTGGTCCAGACCGTGGCCGGGGCTCAGGTCATCATCGACGGCCAGCCCTCGGGCCAGACGGATTCCAAGGGACGCCTGGAAATCACCCCTGTGGCTCCGGGCGATCATTCGGTCGAAATCGTTTTGAAGCCTTATAAAAACTTCAAGCAGACCATGAACTTTTCGCCCGGGCACATCGTGAGCCTTACCCCCGGGCTGCTCGCTTCCATGGCTGTCGAACATAAACACCTGGTCGGCGGCTGCAACGGCACGCTGCTCGTTGGAGACGGCAAAATTCAATTCCAGGCCAGTAGCGGAAACGATTCGTTCAATCATTCCCTGAGCGCGGTGAAGAAAGTTGGCGCGGCGGATGGCGGAAGGGGATTCTTCGTCGAGATCACGGGCGCCAAGCGCTACACCTTCCACGCTGCCGACGCCGCCACCGACTTGCAGATCATCCAAAACGCCCTGTCGAAGGGCCCCGGGTGACAACTCCAGCGGCTTACGAACAACTGCAGAGATCCTTCGCTGCGCTCAGGATGACACATTCCGAATTTCTTCACACCTTCCAAACCGTGGGATCCGCGTTGACAGCCAACGGCTTCTCAGTCCCGTCAGGGGCGACATCGGTGGCGAAGGGGTTCGTGTCAAGCATTTGGGCGGATGGATCTCGCCCCTGACGGGGCTCAGAAACCGGACACCGTTTCTCCCGACGTCATGGGCCTACTTCAATTCCCGCAGAAGGGCCGCCGAGGAGCGCAAATTGCGCCCGCCTCGCCGCTACCCGCTACGCGACAGTACTTTTGTGTTATGGCTTGGCGCACGGGGATGAGTGACGATCAAATCCTCGGCTCGTGCATTCGGCAGGAAAACCGGCCCGATTAGCCGGCTAGCTCCTTGGCAAATTCCTTTTGTATTTTTCCAGGCACTCAACTTTCAAGTTAGTCAGCACGAGGCCGATAGGGAAGTAAGTCGTGGTGTCCTCGAGCCTGCCGAGAGGCTCGGATGGCTGCGGCGGCAGAAATTCACGGACACACCGGAGGAGGAAGGCAGTGAAGAAAGCATCGGTCGCGTTAACCGCTGTTCTTATTGTTCTTACGATTGCCGGTTCACCGCGCGCTCTTCGCGCCAATACCTCGGACCGCGCCAAAAAAGACTTGACGAAACTTATCCTGGGCAAAGAAGTGAAAGCCCTCATGCAGCTCCCCGCCACCAAGGAGGGCTTAAACGTCTATGTCAAATCAGAGCAAAACAAACACCTCGACGGGCGCGGCATTGACATGGCGTCCTTGACCAAGTACCTCAAATCCAAGGGTGTGGGTGTGGATACCAACGACTGGGCCACCGCCACCGATATCAAGGTGGACAACGACCGCGTCGAAATCCACCTGGGGGGTGGCGGCGAGGGTCGGCGCGGCAGCAACCACGCCAACAAGGTTAGCCCGGGTTACAAACGCGCGGGTGGTTCGCGAATCAATTTCCGCTACGAACGTGAACTTACCGACGGCGATCTCGAGCCGCAGAACTTTCTGCGCGTGATGGCGCGAGTTCTCGACGTAAGCGAGATTCAAAACCAGATTGTTGCCAAAGACTTTCCCACCGAGTTCCAGCAGGCCATCGCCGAGAACACGGTTAAAGAGGGAATGACCTACCAGATGGTGGTCCTGGCCTTCGGCGACCCCGAGCAAAAGAAGATTAACGACACCACCGATGGCAGCTTGTTGGAAACCTGGTATTACCTGAAGGAAGGCCATCGCTGGGTGCTGACCTTCACCAATGGCAAGGTAACAAAGGTCCAGGCGTATTAGAACAACGAGAGAAAGGGCGTCAGGAACGTGTGAAAAAATCACCAAGTCCTGTCATTCTGAGCGAAGCGAAGAATCTGCAGTTGTTTGTTTTCAAAAAGATAAAAGCAGATTCTTCGCTTCGCTCAGAATGACAGACGATTTTTTTACAGCTTTCAGGCGCCGTTTCTCCTGGATACCTGCGCGCTTGTAACCCGCTGCCTTGCTTGGCGTTGTTCGCGGAGCACGGGGGCGAGGGCGCGGAGCGCCTGGTTCACGCGCCGGCCATCGGGGAAAACGTCCAGCACAGAGGGGTCGATGACCACGATGTTGGCGCCCTCCCTGTATCTTGTCGCGGTGGCGCCGCGAACCGCTCGGCTGAAATCATACTCCGGCCGCATCGTGTCGCGATCCCGACTTCGCCGGCTAGGTTTCTTCTTCATATCGACAGCTTAATAGTACAGGATGGAGAGCTTCGCGACGAGCCATTTCGTTCGCCAGCCTGCACACCAGGCAATGCCAACGGTTCTCAGACGGCGGGAGAAAGGGTCAGGTAGTGCGCCGGCATAAACCGGCATGCAGTCGAGGATGAGAGAGCCTTACAGGAAAGGAGTAGCGAACCGCCTGGCCTCGAGTCTTGCGGAGGCAGTCGCGAGGCTGCCGTCGAAGCGTAGACAGAGGGATCAGTGGGCAGGGTATGGAGCTGCGAAAACCGTCAATCGGGATGCCGACCCTGTTACCCGAAGGCCACACACGCGCCGACCCTAGCGCGAACCGGCGGGTGGTCCCGCGTAGTCGTAGACCCCAGGCACACTGAGAAACTGCAGGCACGAGAACCGGGAGACCTCTTCGGTGTTCCCTGCAAGTGTGAACCTGTCCGGGAAGGCCTTGAGCCGCACGCCGGACGAAAGTAAGGGTATCAGGTTCTTCTCCAACATGCTGGTGTCCGCGCCAGCCCTCCAAAGACGCCGTTGGGGCACGCTAATTCTCCACTACAGTGAAATTCCTTGGCAAACTGCACGTGAGCTTATAGGCTAGAATCGGGTGTGCGCCCGCCCGAACGGACCGGGCGGTGGAATTGTGCCGCTCACCCTGACCTGTCCCTTCGGGACATCGCAGACCCACACAGCGGGGTCTGCGCCATCCGGAAGGCTCGGCTGAGAGCTGAAACCTGACTGCTGAAAGCTGTTTTTGACGGAACAAAGCGAGAATGTCTATGAAAACAAAGGATCGCTGGAGAAGGTGCCTGACGCCCAAGCGTAGCGCTGACCTTCAGCTCAGCATGGAAGGAAGATACGACCGACGTTCCGACCTAAAGGTCGGCGCTACGAAAATGAACGAGCGATCCGGGAATGTCTATGAAAACAAAGGACAACGACAATTAGTCCGATACACCCTCCATGCCGCTGCGTTACTTCGCCACGCTTTGGACGCACTGCAAGGACGACAGATAGCCCTTCTGGAGAATGGGCGGTCCGCCCTGCGTGTCGAGGTCAAACTGGACGGTGACCGGCTTGCCGCTCGGCGCCGTCACGGGCCTGCCGGCGGTGCGCAGCACCCACTCGATATTGTAGGTGGAACCGGTCTGCTGCCACTTGTCGGCCTCGGCAAAGAAGTGGAAGACACCCCAGGCACCGTCGTAGCTTGGCCAACCCAAATCGGATCCGCCCGTGATCTTCACCGTCAGGGTCACACCCTGTGCGGTCGTGCCCGGCCAGGTAAACTGTTTGAAGTCGGCATTACCACCGGCATAAATGAGGGGCTGGCCATCGATGCTCATGGTAAGGCCGGCAACGGTGTCCGTGGGATGGGGGCGAAGCGCGTACTTGTAATGGATTTGTCCCGGTCCACCCGAGTAGAGAGCGCGCTGGAGATTCATGGCATGAGTGAAGAAGGAGAGGAAAACAGGGTTCACCTGCTGGGTGTTCGAGGTGTTGGGGATGTATCCATTCCCCTGGGGAATCAGCAGGCTCTTCAACGAGGCATTGTAAAACTGGGTCAGCGAGCCGCTCGAGGAATCGAAGACTTGGGCAACTTCCTGCGTGGTGGCGTCCTGAGTGGACTTGGGATCAAAGGGGAACTTGGCCATCAGGGGGTTCAACTGCGAGCACAATCCAGCGCCGCTCACCGGCCCGGGGCGCAAGGCGGCTGTTACAAACGTGATGGGGGCAAGGAGCAGATTCTGAACAGTGTCGTCGATATGAGCCTGTGGGTCGGGAGGGAATGCCTGACCCATCTGGCGCGCCGTCTGTTGGGCCGTCATGGAAGAATTCCCGCATTGAGCTTTGAGGGCGTCCTTCTGCTCGGCAGGAGCGTTCTCGACCCCAGCCAGGCAAGTCTGGATTCCGACGAGACCGTTCATGTAGTTGGCGTTAGGGGACCCAATAAATTGGTCCTGGCAATTAGGTGGAACGACGGCCTGAACGGGCCGGAAAGCTTTCGAGATGTCAGGCTGATCGACGGACGTGTTCTGCGCCGCCACGCAGAACAGTGCGAGCAGTGGAGACTGATTGCTCGAGGTCTTGCCTAGCTTCTGCGAGGCGTCCGCGAGGCTGTTGTAATGGACCACGTTTGCGCTCTTCAAGAAGGCGCGCCATTCCTTGATGTAGTCCTGCTGGTATCGAGTCTGGACGTCTTGTGCCAGCTTGGCGGTGTCCACATTCTGGCCCGTCTTCGGACCCAGCACCCACTCCTCGCCGCTAAGATACTTGGGCAGGTTCTTGAACTCGCCCTGCATGAAGGCAAAGCCGGCTTTCGTGAATGCTCCCTCAATTTCCTTCCCATCCACCACCACTTCCGCGGAGCCTGGGTACTTGCGGTTGAAGTTGATCGGGGGGCTGGCTTTGGAAGCTTCCGCCAGCATGAAGCGATAAGTGCGCTCGATGCCGGAGAACTGCGAAAGGTAATTGCGGGCACGCGCCACCGCGAGAGTATCGTTCTCGGAGGAGTAGGGGTTCTCGTCCTTGAGTTGGTCGCTGTAGAAATCGAACTGTTTCTGCGCCAACTGCATTCGATCCGAGTCGATCGACCGGCTCCCCTGCCAGGCCTTCATGAGCACCGGAGAGAGGAACAGGCGAGTGCTCTTGTCGTGATTGGAGGTGGTGATCAAATAGGCCTTCAGAGTGTCGTAGGCTGGGCCGTATTGATCGTTCGGTCCCGGCGCGCCAGGCATACCGGAGAGCGTCTGAAGAAGCGCGGCCTGCGTTTGCGCGAAGAGGAGGGAATTGAAATGTTGAAAGTAGATCTTCCGCACATCGGGATAGAGGTCATTTCCCGCATACAATCCCCAGCGCATCCAGAACGGCGCTCCATCCTGTTTGTACTGGGCCAGCGTCTCAACCGACCGGCGGAGGGTCTCGAGCTGGGTCAGCGAATCCACAGTGGGGAGTTGTTGACCGGTCAGTTTCTCGGTGGAGATGCCCTGGGCCGCCTTCACCACTCGCGATTCCAGGTCCTGATTCTTGACGAAGGAGACAATGAATCCAATCATGACGAAGAGCAGTAGGCCCATCGACGCCGCCAGCAGCACTCGCCGCCACAAGCTGGTCTTCGAGCTCGAGGCGCTTTCGGTGAGCGCGGAAGAATCCTTCAGCAGGACGTCGTTGAAGAGGTGGGGAAGGAAGGTCCACTGCGGAACCCGGCGGGTCTCGCCGCCCTCAGCGACCACGGGGGCGCGCGCGGCTTGGGCGGCGATATTGCGGATATCGAAGATCCCTGTGGCACGGATCGCTCCTTCGCCGGCCCCGGGTGTCATCGGCTCCTCTTTGATCAGCGCGGGCCCGGGAGCATTGATGGCAATCGGGCGCACCCCGCTGAAGTAGAAGCCGCGCAGGAACGGTCCGGTCCTCAACTGGCTTGGCCGGCACAGGTCAACGAGCAACTGGACGAGCATCTGACGGAGTTTCCTGAACTCGCGCGGAAACTCGTACACGGAGGGGCGCTTCGCCATGTCATATTCGCGGGGAAGAAAGGTGAGGCGCTTGTCCGACAGGGAATAACCGAGTTCATCGAAGGCGGCGGAAACGCGAGCCGTTTCCTGCTCGGCGTACACTTCTCCGGCATAAGAGACCATGGGGAATGTTGCGCCCAGCACCTGAGTGGCTTCTTCGTTGCTCAAATTACGGACGTAATCCTGGAAGAACTGAAGGCGGTCGGCGCGCGTGAAAAGCACGTAAACCGGCAGGCTGATCCCCAGGATGTGGGAAACCTCGCGCAGCCGCGTGCGCATCCGTTCCACGCTGGCGGCGATCGCCTCCGCCGCGCCGGGCTTCATGAAGGTCTCGCAGTCAACGCAAACCAGGGCCGCGCGCGGCGCCTGCGTTCCCTTGCCGAACACGGAGTGCAGGCGCCCCGGAGCAAGCCTCTTGACGAACTTGGCCCATCGTGCAGGTTCGGAAAGGACCGGGCCGCCTGCCTCGGCGAGAATGAACTGGCGCGCGAACCAGAGGTTTACAGCACGGGTGGGAACCGGGACCTTCTCCTGTCCCGTGTGCCCGGCCAGCAACTCTGCCTCGAGGCCGGAGTGCTGGACCACGCTGGTTTTTGCCGAGCCGCTCTCGCCCAGCAGGAAGAGCGCTGGGAGATTGCCGAGCCTGGCATGGCGACCCAGAGACGAGGCCTGCAAGCGCGATTCGGCTTCCCGCATCAGGACGTCGATTTCAGCAATTCCGGAGGCCCCTTGAGCGGTTTCCGCCGCACGCTCTTTGTCCTGTACTCTGAACCACCACACGAGGGTAAGGAACGCCGCAACGCCGATCACGGCCAAGACGATGCGAAATATCCAAAGGTGGTTCCCCTGCGAATGCAGCCAGGCGGGGAGAAACCAGGATAGAACCAGCCAGGCGATGAGGCCCAATGCTGCAAGCCAATACTTTAAGGTGTTTTTCACGGCAACCCTCTAGCGAGCAATGGTGGAGGCTGTGTGCTGCAAATCGGATGCCCCTGAATTCAAACTGACCTTGAAAACGGCAAACAAGAGCAGAGCCAAGACGAGAAACCCGAGCGCCCCAAAGGCCAGGCGTCGCGCCCACGGGTCATAGGCTTTGGTTCGCACCGCGTCGTGCGGGGGAGCCCAGTGCGGCGACAAAGGGCCGGGTCCGCCGCGAATTCGCTGCATCTTCTCCGCCATCGCGCTCAGCACCGGACGAACGCCCTCTTGGCCGCTCAGGCTATAACGGCCCCGGTATCCCAGTTCCAGGCATAGGGCGAAGACTTCCATCACATCGGCGACCTGTGGAGAATCGCCGCGAGCCAGAAGGCGGTCGATGCACTGAAAGAAGATCTCTCCCGCGTTGTGACCGCCGAATAACTCTTCCTGCAAAGGCATCCGAGGCCAATCGGCGAAGACAGGATTACCCGAGTTGAGAATCGACTCGTCCAGGAAAGCCACGACCGCAAACGTGCCGAGACGAGTATCTTCCACAGGGTAGGCACTCGCCATGGCCGCAGCCTCGGCGGCACGAATCGCGGCCTTCATCTGATTTCGGAATACTCCTGCATCCGAGGCCATCTGGCGGTTGGAGCGGAAGCGCGTGATGGCCGTCAGCACCTCCTGGTAGATCAGGGCCAGATTCTCACGGCCTTGCGCCGGCGCGGGCCGGGGAGTTTGCGGCAGCGCGGACTGGTTTCCACCCATGTTGGCAACCTCGTCGGTTATTCAGTTTCCAAGACAACCAGGAGTTCGACTTGCGGGTTGGGAATGTCTCCCGGAACATACACCCCTACGCGGCGCGTTTGAGCGATGTGATCCCAGCAGCCGCCCGTCCTGCTGATGGCGAAGTATTGACTTTCCACTCGCGGCGACACCGCGGCAGGAGGCACGGACAAATGTGTCAGCTCCATGCCCGGCATAGCCCTCTGAACCAATTTCGGCACAAACTGGGCCGAACAGAATTTGACGACCTGCGGCGTCCTGGTGATCAGTTCCGCGTCGCCGATCGCCGACTGAACGGCGAGGATCCAACGCGACCGGTCCAAGCACCGCTGATCGGTGACGTCGCCTTCGTAAAAGTAGTTGGCGACGGCGCGGAGCGGGATGGAAATGCAATTCGAAGGCGCCAGCAACTCGAGATGCGCCCGGATGTGCCGCTCGAGCTCGCCAAAGCACTGGTCCAGTGAAAGGTGATTGTAGAGAGGAAGATTCTGCGGATGGGAGTCCAGAGCGAATGTACAAAGCGCACCGCCCAACCGCAGCAGCTCCGTAAACAGCTCTGCCGGGTGCGAGCTGGGCGATACGAACATGTGGCGCAGCGGCCCCAGACTGGAGTTGACGGCGTGCAGGAACCAAAAGCGGCTGACTTCTTGAGCTGAAAGCCCCGTCCGGAACTTGCCGCGCCCCCGGCCGTCCAGGGCGACCGTGGCGCTCTTATCCTGAAGAATCTCAATCAAGCGGCGGGTCATCTTCATCAGCGTCTGACTGGCGTTGATCTGAAGGCAGGGCGGGATGAAGTTCTCATCGTAAATGTAGTTGCCCGATCCGTCCCTTTTGACGCGGCCGATCGGCAAGGTCCGCATTTCACCCGCATCTTCCGTTTCCAGGAGCAGACGAATGTTCTTTCGTCCCAGTTTCAGCGCCTTCTCATCGAGGCCGGTATTATCGTCGGGCAGGGTTTTTTCTTCCGCAACGTATCTTGTGCGCCCCTTGTTTTGCTCCACGGTAAGAGCGCAATTCGCTGCCCCGAGCTTGTGGGGCGGGACTGTCAGGAACACCGTCAGGCTCTCGCTGGTGGGAGGAAACAGTTCGCTGATGCTGCGCGCCGCGGGAACCGGATCGTTCTCCGGGATGTTGAAGGTGAGCCCGTCCTGAAAAATGCCGCGCGCATGCACCAGCGCGACCGTCCCGTTCCGCAAAGCCTCCGCATCGAGTTCGAGACCGGCCAAGCCGTAGGGCTCAAACCACAAGTTGGAAATTTGAAAATGCGTGACTTCTTCAAAAAAACGCCCCTGCACTTGAAAGTGGTGCGGGCCGAGGTGCATGCCCTCCGACCAAACGACTTTGGACAGTTGCTTCATGGATTTGATCCGATAGATCGGGGTAAGCTCAATCTATCATCTAACCCCTTACTTTTTCAACAGAATTCCGGTGGCAATTTCGTGATAGAATGCACTGAAAAGGCGAATGGTGGGTCATCCATGGAATTTCAGGGACGTTACCAGATACTGGAGCTGCTAAATGACGGTGAAGCGAAGACTTTCCGCGCGCGCCAGACTTCATCCGGCCGCGCCGTGCTTGTTCACCAGCTTTGGAAAGAGCGGACCCCTCCCAATCAACCCGATCTCGGCTCGATGTTTTTCAGCTTTCTTCGCCACGCTACTGCCGAGGAGATGAAGGTCTTGATCGACATGGGCGAAGAAGCTGGCCGGGTTTTTGTCGTGACCCAGGATCTGCCCATCTTTCTCGACCTTCGGCAATGGTTGCAATCGGTGTCAGGGGCTCGGGAAGCAGCTCCCAGGCCGAGCGCGCCTAAACCCGCCCCCAGCGTTGCAACCGCGCCTGCCAAACCGGCCGTTCGGATATCACCTGCGGCGAGTCGAGAAGGTGTGTCATCCCTGGAAGCAACGCAAGCCGTGATCACGCCGAGAGTCGTTGCGCCCCCAACTCCTCCGCCTCCGAAAGCGAAGGAGGATGCCGGTGAGTTTACCAAGGTCTTCTTCGGCAAAGAAATGACGAAGCCGCCCGCGCCTGCGCCTCCGCCGGCGCCGAGAGCGAAGGAAGAGGCGGGCGAGTTCACCAGGGTCTTCTTCGGCAAAGATATGCCGGCGCCCGCTGCGCCTGCTCCCCCTGCACCTGAGAAGCTCACCGCACCGCCCGTTGCGCCCCCGCCGGCGCCGAGAGCGAAGGAAGGGGCGGGCGAATTCACCCGGGTCTTCTTCGGCAAAGATATGCCGGCGCCGGCTGCGCCTGCTCCCCCTGCACCTGAGAAGCTCACTGCACCGCCCGTTGCGCCTCCGCCGGCGCCGAAAGCAAGGGAAGAGGCGGGCGAATTCACCCGGGTCTTCTTCGGCAAAGATATGCCGGCGCCGGCTGCGCCTGCTCCCCCTGCACCTGAGAAGCTCACTGCACCGCCCGTTGCGCCTCCGCCGGCGCCGAAAGCAAGGGAAGAGGCGGGCGAATTCACCCGAGTTTTCTTCGGCAGCGAGATGCCCTCGCCTCCCTCCGAGCCAAGGCGCGCGGTTCCCCCGCAGCCTGATCAGTCCCGTCCCCCACAGGGACCGGGAGAGTTCACCAAGATCTTTCGGCCTGATACAGTGAAAGCACCGGCCGCGCCTTCGGCTGGGTCTACGCCGCGGACGCCCTCGCCGTCTCCGATGCAGCCTCCTGAGCAAACGGCCCCCGGCGAGTTCACTCGGCTATTCCATCCCACTGCTGAGGCGGGACGGCCGGCGGGGGCCTCGGTCCTGCCTGGTTCGAAGCAATCGGCGGTCCCCTTACCCGGTTCCTCGGGCCAGCAAGGAGCCGGAGACTTCACCCGGTTGATTCAAGGGTACCAGCCAGGAAGAACCGCGCCGACACCTCCGAGCATCGAGCAACCGGCGCCAGCCTCAGGTCCTCCGCCGGCGAAGGTCACGGGAACGGGGCCGGGCGAGTTTACAATGCTTTTCCGGCAGCCCCAGGACCAGCCGCCTGCCGTGCCAGCGCCGCCCCCCGCCGCGCAAACCCCATCGTCGGCGCCACAGCCAAATGAGCCGGATGAGTTCATGCGCATGTTTGAGCTTCCCAGCGGAGGCGCCGGTGGTTCGCCACAGGGTGCAACCACTGGCCCGCCACCGGCGGCACCCCCACAAGCTGCCGGTCGCGCGGTTCCGGCGATTCCGATGCCATCCGTCGCGCCTCCTCCCGCTCCCGCCATGCCGCGCGTTCAAGTTCCGGTGGCGCCCACGCCGGCGGTACCGCAGCCACCGCAGTACCGGGTCCCCGCGCCGCACGTTCAACAGCCCGCGGCGCCTCCCGTGTTCACGATGCCGCCCCCACCCGCGATGCCGCAAATGCAGCCGGTGGCGGTTCCGGTGCCTGCACCTCCGCAGGCCACTCCCCCTCAAGCCGGCAAACGCAAGTCCATTTTGCCACTCCTTATTCTGGGCGGACTATTAGTTATTGCCGTGATAGTTGTCATTGTCTTCGTCTTCGCGCTAAAGCACTAGTCGAAAGTCAAGAGTCGAGAGTCGAAAGTCGAATCTCCCGAATCGAGTGTAGGGGGACGGCTTGCCGTCCCCTCGCGGCCAGCGGCGGGTAGGGCAAGCCCTACCCCTACACCGGCCGTCGTTATCGAGGGATTAAGAGTCGAAAGTCGAATCTCCCGAATCGAGGTTTGGAGTTTGAGTGCATCGGTGCGTCAGGAGGAGATCCTTGCCCAAAAGGATGCGCGCGAATTGGAGCGCCTGGGCTATGCGCAGGAACTTCTCCGCGGCATGGGCGGCTTTTCCAACTTTGCCATCTCCTTTTCCATCATTTCAATTCTAACCGGCGCCGTCACCCTGTTCGACTACGGCCTGACGATGGGGGGGCCGCTGGAAATGACTCTCGGCTGGCCCTTAGCCACAGCAGGGACACTCTTGGTTGCGCTGAGTATGGCGGAATTATGCTCAGCGCTGCCCACCTCCGGAGGCATGTACCATTGGTCGGCGGAATTGGGCGGGCCCACGTGGGCGTGGTTTACAGCTTGGCTGAACATCGTCGGCTTAGTCACCGCCATCGCCGGGATTGACTACGGATGCGCGGAGTTTCTGGTCCCCTTGCTCGGACTCGGTTCGCGGCCCTCCACGCTCCTGCTGATTTACGGCTTACTCCTGTTAACCCACGGGGCAATCAATCATTATGGGATCCGCTGGGTGGCGTACCTCAACGACCTCAGCGTCACGATCCACATCGCCGGGGTTGCGGTGTTGATGGGCGCCTTGTGGTTTCTTGCCCCCAAACGGCCCTTGACTTTTCTGCTCTCCGGCTTTTCCTCGAGCACAATTCGCGCCCCCTATTTCTGGCTCTTCTTGCTGGGGCTCCTCCAGGCTCAATGGACCTTTACCGGTTTCGACGCCTCGGCGCACGTGGCCGAAGAAACCGTGGACCCACGCCGCCGCGCTCCCTGGGGGATGGTGATGTCCGTCTTGGTCTCGGGGTTCTTCGGCTATCTTCTTATTCTCTCGTTGACCTGGGTAATCCCTAACGTCGGCCACGTCCTCAATGCCCGCGACTCCAGCGGCCAGCCGCTTCCGGCGGTGCTGGCGATCGTCGAGGCGACGCTGGGTGAGTCGGCAGGCAAGGCGGTGCTTATCCTCACGGTTCTGGCCATGTGGTTCTGCGGCCTCTCTGCCGTGACTTCGATTTCGCGTACCTTCTATGCCTTTGCTCGTGACAAGGGAGTGCCGCTCTCCAATCTCTGGAACCGCATCAGTCCCCGCCATCAAACTCCTGCGGCGGCCATCTGGCTCTCCGTCGGGTTGGCCTTCGCGGCTCTGATTTATAGCGAAAGCTATTCCGTGGTGACTTCGCTCAGCGTCGTGGGGTTCTATCTTTCCTACATTATCCCGGTGTTTCTGGGTTGGCGGCGGAAGAAACTCTGGAGAGAGAAGCGTGGCCCCTTTCATCTGGGAGCGAGCAGCAACATGATCAACGGCCTGGCCGTGGTCTGGACGGTTCTGGTTTGTATCTTGATGGTGATGCCGCCCAATACGCGCGCGGGACTGGCCATCCTGGGCGTGCTCGCCCTCCTGTTCGCGCTTCACCGGCTCACCGGTCCGCACGAAATATGCAAGCCGCTGTGGAATGCTGTGGAGGAAATCCCCGTTGATTCCATCAAGCCGGGCCAGAGGGGATGAACCTCGACGGGGATCAGGATCTTTCTGTACAAAGAGGCCAGGAGTGCAAGCTTACCAATCCGGGCGAGGGCGATCAGGGGCGAGGAATTGGAAAGAACAGTCACTGGTTGAGCCGCTGCAAAGTTCGGCGATCTTCTTCCAGTTCATCGGCGCCATAATGAAGCGAAACGTTGTGCTGGGCTGCATACTCCATAAACTCTTCGACTGCCGTCTGACATAGTTCGGCGGCACGCCCTGGCGAGACCTTGTCCTCACGGTAGAGTTCAAGGGCAAGCAACCGAGCCGTTTCTTCCGAGAGGTTGCCTTCATCTAAACCCGCCGCCGAAGCTAGCTCCGCTGATATTTCCACCTTCAGCTTATTCATGATCTCAACTTACCTCATTGCTGTTCGTTATGCAACTACTGCACTATCACCCTAATCCCTCGATAACGACCCGCAATGTAGGGGGACGGCTTGCCGTCCCCGGAGGGTTACTAGGCCGACTCCGTATAGCAATAAAGCCCCAGCTTCAGAGGGAAAGGGCATCGACCTTGGCGGCAAGCTGAGCTTGCCGAGCGAGCTTTCGGTCAAAAGTGGCAAACTGTTTGGCGTTCGCTGCACTCGCCAGATGCAGTGCATCGGCGAAGTCAAGGCCTTGCTCAAACCAATTTAAGGCTTTGGCCACGCCTCCCGCATCTTCCAAGAAAACCGTCCCGAGTCCGGCCAAGGCTCTCAGAGCGCCGGCCAACCTTTGCGGGGTGAAGTCGTAGAGGCTACGGAGGACCCACTCGGTCTCCAACAGCACGGTCTTGGAGATCCAAATCTCACTACTCCGAATCAGTTCGGCCGCACGAGCGGACTGACCTGCATCGTCTCGCACCAGAAAACGAACCAGAACGTTAGTATCGACCGCGATCATGCCGCGCCCTCACGCCTTTCGCGATAGCTTTCTCCATTCGACGAAGAGTCTTTGGCCGGCCGGTATACTTCAGGCAACCGTATACCTCGGCGATGCTGGTCGGCGGGAAGGGGCGCAACGGCCGCAGCAGAATCCCGTCAGAAGTTTCATCCACCGCGAACTCAGTGCCTGGCTTCCAACTCCGCGCCTCGCGCAGCGATTTGGGCAAGACTATCTGACCCTTCGAAGAGAGTCTGGTCGTTTCCATGTGCAATCCTCATCCGTGATGGGTAAGATTCAAGTAAGACATTGTACCGCTATCAGTCCATACTTTCAACCGCTCGTCTATTGCGAATGATAATCGGGCCTGGCAACGGCATTCTTATTTCAGGATCGGCAGGGAAGCGGCAGATTCGAGAGTAGGTTGGGCGATGATTTCTTTTGGTGCAGTATCAATTCCGGCTGTTTTGTCCGCCACGAATCGCTCGATTTCTTCCAGCAGCGCGGGAACGATCTCTTCTTCGCTGACTCGCCGGATGGCTTTGCCCTCGCGGTAGATCATGCCGTTGCCGCGTCCAGCAGCCACGCCGAGATCTGCTTCCCGAGCTTCTCCCGGCCCATTCACGGCACAGCCCATGACGGCCAAGCTTAGAGGCATCTTAATGTGCGCGGTGGCCTGCTCGATTTCGGCGGCGATTTTGAAGAGGTCAACTTCCAGCCGCCCACAGGTGGGGCAGGCAATTACCACCGGCCCGCGGCTGCGCAACTCCAGCGCCTTGAGCATTTCGTAAGCGACGCGGACTTCCTCGACGGGGTCAGTAGCGAGGGAAACGCGAATCGTGTCACCGATTCCTTCCGCCAGAAGCATTCCCATGCCGACACACGATTTGACCGTCCCAGTGAACTGGGTTCCGGCCTCCGTAATGCCGAGGTGGAAGGGATAATCAACCTGTTTGGCAAGAAGGCGATAGGCCGCAACGCAGAGTCGTACGTTAGAGGCTTTCAAAGAGATAATCGTATCCGCGAATCCGAGTTCTTCGAGAATGCCGATATGATAGAGAGCGCTTTCAACCATGGCTTCCGGCGTCGGATAACCATACTTCTCGAGCAACCGGCGTTCCAGCGACCCCGCATTGACGCCGATGCGGATAGGTACCTTCCGATCCTGCGCGCTGCGCACCACCAGGCGAACTTTATCCGCCTCGCCGATGTTCCCGGGATTAATCCGCAACTTGTCCACTCCGGCATCGAGCGCCATCAGAGCGAACTTATACTGAAAGTGAATATCCGAAACAAGGATCGAGTCGGGGCAGCGCTTGCGAATCTCGGGTAAGGCCTTTGCCGCTTCCAGGTCAGGGACCGCAAGGCGCACGATCTCGCAGCCCGCCGCCTCCATCTGCTGGATTTGCTCGACGGTCTTTCCAACCTCGCGCGTATCGGTCTTGGTCATTGACTGTACGACAATGGCAGCGTCGCCACCGATGGTGAGGCGGCCGACCCGCACGGCACGCGTCTTTCGCCGAGGAGGGAAATGCTCGGTGCCACTAAAGTTCATGAAGTCCTCAGTTGTCAGTTCTCAGTTTTCAGTCGCTGGCTGTCAGCCTCAGACCATCAGCCGCCAGCAGTCCCTAGTCCCTAACCCCTAGTCCCTAGCCCCTAGTACGGCCTCAGCGTTCTCATGATGTCATTGCACATGAGAAACGCCACCAGCAACAACAAGAAGACGAAACCGACCTGCAGGAACCTCTCTTTCACCTTGAGGCTCAGGTCGTGGCGAATCAGACCCTCGACGAGCAGCAGGAGGATCACACCGCCGTCCATCACCGGAATGGGGAGCAAGTTGAAGATACCCAACTGCAGACTGATGAATGAGATCAACATGAGGAGCTCAGGGAACCCCGCGCGGTAGGCTTCTCCGGAGGCTTGCGCGATTCCGATGGGTCCGGCAAGAGACCGCGGTGAGAGACGGCGGGTCAGGATCTTGCCGAGCACGTCGAAAGTCTCCAGACAATCCCGCGAATTATCCTGGACGGCTGCCGCCAACGCACTCCCCCAGGCCAGTTTCTTCACCATCATGTCGCTATGAAAAGTGACGCCGACGCGCCAGCGTTTCTCTCCCATCACATCGGTAAGAACCGCCTTCAACGTGGTCGAGAATTCCCGGTCGCCACGGACAATTGAAAGCTGGACAGGCTTCCCCTTGCTGGACTGAATGAGAAAGGCAACGCGGGGCCAATACAGGACCGTTTTCCCGTCTACGCCGACTATTCGGTCCCCGGGCAAAAGCCCCGCTTGGCCCGCCGGAAGCCCCGGTTCGACCTTGTCGATAACTCCAGGCGCGTAGGGGTACAAGCCTGCATCCCCGACTCGATCCGGCCCTGAGGGACGCGGTGTAAGCGACATACTCAAGGTTTTGCCGTCCCGCTCGACCTCGACAGGCATAGCCTCGCCCACCGTCGTCAGGATTTTAATCTGGAGTTCTTCCCAGCGAGGGTTCTGAAGGTCGTCAAGGCGAACCACAAGATCGCCGGGTTTAACGCCGATCTGGCTGGCGGGTGAGTCGGCTTCCACGTCCCCCACGCGTGCGGGCTGCTCTTCGAACGCGGGTTTCTGGAAGTGGAACTTGTAGAGCCCTGCCAGGACGAGCACGGCCAACAAAATGTTCATGGCCGGCCCCATTACCACCACCACGAACCTCTGCCAGCGGGGCTTGGCGAGAAACTCCCAGGGCTCGCCCGTCCGATCCGTGGAGGGATCGTCCCCAGCCATCCTCACGTAACCGCCGAAAGGCAGGGCGCTGATGCGGTAATCGGTATCGCCCCTCGTCCAATGCAGCAGCCGTTTGCCGAAACCCAATGAAAAAACCAGCACCCGGACGCCAAAGAACTTAGCCGCCATGAAGTGGCCGAGCTCGTGAACGAAGATCATGAGCCCCAGAACCAGCACCACCACCACTACATCTGTTATGAAGCTTCCCGCCATATTTCCGTTCACTCTTCCTAGACGAAGCCTGCGAAGAACCGCCTAAATTCTCGTTCCGAACGAAGCCAGGAATCTTGCCCAAGTCCGGTTCCGGCGAGCCGTTCGACGCACAGCCGGATTCCTCGCTTCGTCTGGAATGGCAGCGCCTGCGGAGGCTAGTCAGAGCCTCGCCGGCGCGCAAGCCTGGTCACAACTTCCCGCGCACGATCACGGGCTTCGTGGTCACAACTCAGGACATCTTCTAGAGAAGTGAAGGCGCCCGCCTGAGTCGTCTGCTCCAAAACCCTCTCAATCACTCGAGGAATATCCGAAAAGCGTAGCCGCTCGGCCAGGAACGCCTCGACTGCGATTTCATCAGCAGCGTTCAGTGCGCAGGGCATGGACCCCCCACTGCGCAGAGCCTGACGTGCCAAATCCAGACAGGGGAAGCGCCGCGTATCCGGCGCTGCAAACCGCATTCTGCCGAGCACGTTCAAGTCCAAGCGCGGCAATTCACCGTCCATGGCCAGCCGATCCGGATAATTCAGCGCATACGAAATCGGTAGCCGCATGTCAGGAACCGACATTTGGGCCATAACTGACCCATCCCTAAATTCTATCATGGAATGGACCGCTGATTCGGGGTGAATAACCACGTCGATCTGATCGCATGGGAAGCCAAATAACCAATGGGCCTCAATGATTTCCAAGCCCTTGTTCATCAAGGTGGCAGAGTCGATAGTGATGCGTCCGCCCATTTTCCAGATTGGATGCTGTAAGGCCTCTCCGGGAGTTATGCGGTCGAGGTATTTTCGAGGGGTTTTCAAAAACGGGCCTCCCGACGCAGTCAAAATGAGACGGCGGACTTCCTCGTGTCTACCTGATCGAAGACATTGATGGATGGCACAATGTTCGCTGTCTATAGGGAGGAGTTCTGCCCCCCGCTCTTGCACTGTGCGTCTCACCAGTTCTCCGGCAGTGACAAGAACCTCTTTGTTTGCCAGTCCGATGCGTTTTCCCGCCCGGATCGCCTCGTAGGTTGCAACCAGCCCTGTGGTTCCATGCGAGGCTGAAACTACGATGTCAACCTCAGGGTGTGTCGCGGCCTCAATTTGTCCGTTAATTCCAGAGGCTATCTTAACCGTCCAGGCAACCCCGAGGCGTTCGAGCCACCCTCGCAGAGGCTCAATGTGATCAGAATCCGCGACGACGACTAGTTTCGGCCCGAACTCAAGGACCTGCTGGGCAAGCAACTCAACATTCTTGCCCGCGCAGAGGGCGGTGACGCGGAATCGGTCAGCCGATTTCCTGACGACGGACAGACTCTGCCGTCCAATCGAACCCGTAGCGCCCAAAATGCACAGACCCTTCGTCATCGCCAGAGATCCCAAATCGCCAGGCTGAGCCATAGAACCGGCGCACCGAACAACAGGCTGTCCACCCTGTCGAGCAAACCGCCGTGACCCGGTAAGACCGACCCCGAGTCCTTCACGCTGGCGCCCCGTTTGATCGCCGATTCCGCCAGGTCGCCGATCTGCCCGAACAACGCTACTATGCCTGCCAACAGCATAACTTTTTTCCAGCTCGCCGTCTGCCAGAACAGGCTCGTGAACCCCCAGGCGACCAGCAGGCTGCCCCCCAGCCCCGCGACCGAGCCTTCCAAGGTCTTCTTGGGAGAGATCGAGGGAAATAGCCTGTTCCGTCCTATCGTGCGCCCGACAAGATAGGCAAAAGTATCATCGGCCCAGATCACCAGGAACAACAGCAGGAGCAGATTTCGGCCTCCAGCCGGATCTGGCGCGCCGGGGACGCGAAGGACGCCCTGGCTCAACTGCGAAAACCTTAGAGGAATTACACAGGCCAGCGCGAGCCCTATGTACATCACTCCGAAAATGGTTGTGGCGGCCGTGCCCAGGTAAGTTTTCAAGTCGCGGCTGGTCATCAGCGCCACGGTGAGAGTGATCAGGACCAAAGCAATCAGCAGCAGAAAAGAATACGACGTGGTTCCACCGGCTTCCACCGCTTGAGCCGCGCAAATCCCCGCGCCTGCCAGATATCCCAAAGTCGACAGCGGCTTGAATTCCGCGTGCCGGCAAAGCTGGAAAAACTCGTAGAGGCACAACTCAACCGCCGCGATCACTGCGGCCAGCAGGAGCCATTTGGGCGACCAGCCGATCAGGTATATTACGGGGGGAATTAATAGTAAGGCGGTGAGAAATCGGAGTTTCATTGAGAAAGGGTTACTATCCCAGCCCTATTCCTCCGTAGCGGCGCTCCCTTTTCTGATAGTCGATGATCGCCTGAAACAAATGCCCTTGGGTAAAGTCGGGCCAAAGGGTTTCCGTCACCCAAAGTTCCGAATAGGCGACCTGCCAGAGAAGGAAGTTGCTCAACCGCAATTCTCCGCTGGTGCGGATCAGCAGGTCCGGATCAGGCAGATCGCGGGTGTAAAGGTGGCTGCTGAGAGTGGGTTCGTCAACGACCACGTCCCCATTGCGCCTGGCCAATTCAACCAGTTCGCGCACCGCATCCACCAGTTCAGCGCGGGCGCCATAATTGAGCGCCAGGGTTAACCGCAGCCCGGTGTTCTGCTTTGTATTTTCCAGCGCCGTTTCGAGATCGCGTTGTACCGGGTTGGGCAGTTCGTGGATTCTGCCGATGACGGCAAGGCGAATATTCTGCCGGTTGAGTTCGGAGATCTCCTTCTTGAGATACTCACGCAACAACCTCATGAGGAGCGTGGTCTCGGTGTGGGGCCGCTTCCAGTTCTCAACGGAAAAGGCGTACAAGGTCAAATAAGGCACACCCAGCCGGGCACAAGCCTCCACCGACTGGCGGACCGCCCTGATTCCCGCCCGATGCCCCGCAATCCGCGGCAACCGGCGCTTCTTCGCCCACCGTCCGTTGCCATCCATGATAATGGCGAGGTGGCGAGGCAGGCGGTCAAGATCGATTTGGGCCAGAAGGCGCGATTCAGAAGATTCTATCGTCACGGGGGCCTGGAAGCGTGAGTGCACGCTCAGAACTCAAAAAACGTAACACAGCGGAGGGAGAACTGCAAGAGCAGGTGGCGCACCTACAGCGCGTCTCATGGGGCAAACGCCGCGATGCCCGCTGTCGCGGCGGCGGCCTTAAGCTGGTTGTCTAAGGTGGCAAGAGGAAGTCGCAGTCATTCCGCCGTAGGGGGACGGCTTGCCGTCCCCGCATTTCTGCGGGCCCCGACGAGGGTAGGGCAAGCCCTACCCGTACTTCGCCTGGCCCCAGCCTCTAACAGTCCCTGCACTTGGCAACGATGAGCGTGATGTCGTCATGCTGTTCTTGCGGGCTGAAGCTGCGAACGGCGCCAACAATCGCCTCCAGCAGGGCCCGTGCAGGCAACCCGGAATGGCTCAGTAACGTTGTAGACAGACGGTGTTCGCCGAACTCCTCTCCCGTTGCACTGAACGATTCCGTGATACCGTCCGTGTAAAGAGCGAGTGTGTCTCCCGGAAACAGTCGGCATTCCGATAGCGCGCAGTTCCATTCTCTGAACAGCCCCAGTACGGTGCAGGTGGAACTCAGCCGCTCGAGAGTGCCATCGCTGCGAAGCAGCAGGCCCGAGACGTGTCCGCAATTCGCGTAGCGCAAGCGCCGCTCCGCATCGCAGTATTCGGCAAAGAAGAGAGTGGCATAGGCGCTATCGACCGTATTCTCGTAAAAAAGTTGGTTGGCCGAATGCAAGAAACGCTCCACCTGATCCGATGCCATGACGCACTGGCTGCGCAAATTGGCCTGTAGGTTGGCCATCAAGAGCGCGGCGGCCATACCTTTTCCTGCTACGTCGCCAACCACTAGCCCCAGCCGATCGTGGCCGAGATCAAGAAAATCGTAGTAATCGCCCCCTGCCGGGCGAGCCTGAAGGCAAATCCCTGCATATTCGAGGCTTCGCAAAGGCGGCAGGCTCTGCGGAAAAAGCCTGGCTTGCACCTGCATGGCAATTTCCATTTCCTGGGCCGCGCGGCGTTCGGACTCGAGCCGCTCGGCTCGGGCGCGACGCTGCGCTTCAATTTCCCGGCTCACCTCGTCGAAGCTCACCAGTGAAAACGAATTCCCGTCCGGATCCTTGAAACGTGTGAAGATTCCGCCCCAAATCGGAGCCTCTTGGGGGGCCGGCGAGCCGCTTGCCGCCACTGTCACGCGATGCCGCAGGCGCCTTAAGCGTGGCGTCGACAGAAACTCGACGCCGCACCTCCGCCATTCACGGAACTTGGCAACTACGTCGTCGGTGACAAACGCGACCTGGGTGGCCCGTCCTATGAGTTTGCACTCTGTCGAGCCCGGTTCGGGCACGCGCAGCACCAGGGTCGCTCTGCCGTCCGGAGGGGCTACCGCAACCCAGGGGCGCACGGTTTGGGATCGGGCATCGAAGACCAGGCTGAATCCTAGCTGGTCCACGTAGAAACGCAAGCTCCGATCCATGTCGCGCACGAAAATCGTCACGGACTGAAGGCGCAAATACGCGCTCTGCGCTTCCTGGCGCGGAGCGGAGCCTTCTGTATTAAGCGGCGGAGCGGGACCGGACATCGATTCATTATACTTCGCAGACAGCGGGCTTACTGCCTGTAATTTGGCAGCTCATCGACGGTGTTCTGGGGAGCAAGTTCGTTGGGTTATTCAGGCGGCGCGCCTGGCAGAATGGGCGGAGCGGTGTTTACGTGGAGGGCCACCGAGACGGTTAAGCCTGACCTGTGAACGATTAGTTGAGCCTGGAGATCATCGGCTTGCCCGCGGCGCGAAGGTAAGAAGGACGTCCACTGTCTTGGTATCCTTGTGTATGGTTGGTCTTGCACTTGCCTTCCAGCCTGATGCGTTACGCGGCAGGGATGGGAGTGCCTGCTGTATCAGCGAGTTCCAGTACCCAGGCTCATAGGGGTCTCCGTGATCAAGCCGGCACATTTTCTCTACCGACCTCATGTGCCCATCATCCAGCCCTGCAATTTCAAGTTTCCCCAGCCTGTAGAGATCTTCCTGGTTGATCTGTATTTGATAGGCAGCCGTATGAGCGGAGTCATCGAGGGCAGGCTTCATGCGGGCGTCGGCATCGAGGTAGCCATTGGCGTGAAAGAGCATGGGCAGTGCCAGAACGTCTTGCTCGAGTTGGAGTGCGTCCACCGGCGTGCCGGGTCTCTGCCTGATCTTTCTTGCGAGTTCCTCATACGGGATCGCACTCTGTCCCGACCAGGTGATTTCCTTCAGCGTGAAGAGCTCGCCCTCCGATACAGGGATAGTAGTGGCGACAGAGTTGGGAGACCCATCTTCCTTCAGTAGCTGTGGAACCGGAGGTCCGAAGCGCGCTTGAAGGTAACCTCGTTGCCGGTAAACAAGGCCAATGCCTGCATTGGAAAAGGCCGCAATGTACGACGCATCATATTCCTTACCAATCAGAGGTCGCGCCACCGCTTGCAGCAAGGCCGGGTCGACCTTCTGGACGCCCGTGAAGTCGATCCTGAGAACCGGAATTGGCAGGCCCGTCACTCTGTACTGTATGGCTTCCACGGGACCTCCCGCCGCCCCTGTCGGCGAGAATGCAACCTTAGCCTGGATGCCGTGGTCTTGCAGCATTTCCTCGAGCGCCGACGAAACTCGCTCGAGCAGGTCTCCACTGGCAGGTACCTGGTCGTAGAACAAAGGCACGCGAGAGCGCAAGCCAGCCAACACTTCGTCCCTCGACATCCACACAAAGTTTTCGAAGGTGCATGGAAGGAAATGCGCTGCATCCTGAACAGTGAATTCCACTGTCAGCGCTTCGCCTCGAGTGTGATATCGATAACTAACGTCCGCAAACACCCCAGCGCTGCCGAGGCGAGTGGCAGCCTCTTTCAGCGTGTCCACAATCACGAACTCTCCGAGCTTCAGTCCGCTTGCCCGAACGATTTCTGATTCTTGGTAGCGGACCGATCCAACCACCGTTACACCGGCCAGTTTGAATTGGCCCGCATTCTGCGTCATCGCAGGCGCGGCTGTTACGAGAATCATAGCCAACGGGAAGAAGAGCAAGAAGCAGGCGGTTCGCATTTCATACTCCGAGGCGGTGCGCATCAATGGCCCAATGACTCAATGGCTCAATGACTCAATAACCTAATTTCCATGCTTCAGCATGGCGGCGGCGTGTTTTAGCACGGCATCGGTGATCTGGCTGCCGGAGAGCATGCGGGCTAACTCACGCGCTCGGTCTTTTTCGGTGGCGAGATGTGTCACGGAGGTCAGGGTACGGCCCGCGCGTTCGAATTTCTCGACATAATAGTGCTGATCGGCGAAGCAGGCGATTTGCGCCAGGTGCGTGACGCACAGCACTTGCCCGTCGCGCGCCAGCCGCTTTAGCCGCTGCCCGACGGATTCGGCCACTCGCCCGCCAATCCCGGAATCGACCTCGTCGAAAATGAAGGTGCGAGCGGTGCGCCGGGCGGCGCCGGCGCCGGGCCGATTTGTCCCCACCACGGTTTTGAGCGCCAGCATGAGGCGCGAGATTTCGCCGCCGGAGGCAATTTTCTCCAGCGGCCGCAGTTCTTCGCCCGGATTCGGCGAAATTCGAAACTCCACTTCGTCGATGCCGCGCGGCCCCGCGCGCCCTTCCAAGAGGCTTTCGAAATGAACTTCCAGGCGGGTTTTCTCCATGCCCAGTTGCGCCAATTCTTCGCGCACCAGGCGGGTGAGTTTGCGCGCCGCCTCACGCCGCTGGGCGGAAAGCGCCTCCGCCGCTTTGCCGTAATCGCCCGTCGCCTTCTCCAGTTCCCGCTGGATCGTTTCGCGGCGCTCGTCGGCATGTTCCATTTTGGCCAGTTCCTGCCGCGTTTTCTCTCCGTAGGCGATGATTTCCTCGAGCGTCTGCCCGTATTTGCGCTTCAGCCGATCGAGCAGGGCCAGCCGGTCTTCGATCTCCTCCAGGCGTTGCGGGTTGGCCTCCAGCCTTCCCAGATAATCGCGCAAGAAATCGGCAGCGTCTTCCAGCGTGGCCCGAGCGCCTGCCAGTGATTCGAGGACAGGTTCGACGGCTGACTCATACCGGCGAAGCTCTTCAAGTTGCCGCATGGCCGCCGCCAGACGCGAGCAGGAGGCTCCTTCCTCTTCATAGAGCTCGGAAAAAGCGCCTGCCGCGGCGGTTCGCACTCGTTCCAGATTCGCCAGAACGCGCTTCTCGTCCTCGAGTCGTGCGTCCTCCCCGGGCTCGATTTTGGCGTGCTCGAGTTCCTGCACCTGAAAGCTCAGCAAGTCGATGGTGCGTAGCCGCTCCTGCTCGTTTTGGCTGAGGCTGTCGAATTCTGATTCCAGTTCTCTGCGTCGAGTGTGTAACTCCCGGACTCGCTGCAGTTCCTCATCAACGCCTGCAAACTGATCGAGCAAATCGAGTTGGGCGTCGCGGGCAAACAGGGCCACGTGCTCGTTCTGCCCGTGCATCTCGACGAGCAGGCCGGCCAGCGACTTCACCGCCGCCAAGGTGACGGGCTGATCGTTCACCAGCATGCGGCTCTTTCCGCTCGCCAGGATTTCCCGCCGGAGGATAAGCTCCTCCTCCTGTGCCAGGCCGCATTCTTCCAGCCAGGTTGACCAGGGCGGCCGCCCTTCGGCGCGGAACACCGCCGTGACTTGCGCCCGCTCCTGCCCGGAGCGAATGACCTCCGCCGACGCTCTTCCCCCAAGGGTCAGGCCCAGAGCATCCACCAGAATGGATTTTCCCGAGCCGGTTTCTCCCGAGAGCAGATTAAGCCCGGGAGCAAATTCGACTTTGAGAGAGTCGATCACGGCATAATTCTGAACGTGGATTTCGTGGAGCATAGGCAGTTGTCAGTCGTCAGTTGTCAGTTGTCAGTAACTGCGCGTGGTTCGTCCGCAACAATGGATTCGTACCTCAGCGATTATACGCCACGTTGGGGCGGCGAGGTGTAGGGGCAGCCCTTGTAGTTGCCCCAGGCCAAACGAGGGAGCCAGTTGCAATGGCCATCGAGGTCGCGTAGTCTATGCGCTACAGCGCACGAGCAATTCAAGGAGGCTCATACGAAAAATACGAATCGAAGGCGTTTTCTAAAGGTTGGAGTTACGGCGGGAGCCTTAACGGCCGCGGCGGTCCCAGCTCTCGCGAAGGAGAAACCGACCAAGAAAGTACTGGTCAACAACTCCAAGAACGGAAAGACACCACTATTCAACAGCGTGGTCGCTTACGGCAACCTGGTCTTCATCGCCGGCGTCGGCTACCATGAGGCTGGTGATATCACAGTGCATACCAAGGGAGTCCTTGACCAGATCCAGCAGGAGCTTGAGAAAGTCGGCTCCTCGATGGATAAGGTCCTCAAATGCAACGTCTACCTGGCCGACCTGAAAGACTAGGCGGGCATGAATGAGGTCTTTCAAGGGCGCTTCGGCACTGAACCTCCAGTACGAACCACCATCGCCGTTGCCGGAGTCCCAGGCAAATCGCTGGTGGAGATCGATGTGATCGCATATATCTGACTCGGCTCGGATTGTGCGAACGGAAATCGCGGTTTCACGCGAAGGCGCAAAGTGCGCCAAGGCCGCCTGGCGGTCCCAAGACTTCACTTTGTGGCTCTGCGCGGCTTTGCGACTTTGCGTGAGCTGTGTTGATTCTTCTGCGATCTCTCCGCAGGCCGTTCGTCCTGGAGCACCCCCCGGCCACATGTGGCAAATTCACGTTCTGGCTCTCCCCTTAATGCCCGAGCAAACCGAACTAGGCCCCAAGCCCGCAACAGGATGCGTTTCATTGACTGCGCCAAAAGTGCTATGTTAGGTTGAAGACTTGAAGGACTGGGCAGCTCATTGTTTGTCAAGGAGGCGAATTGCTCCCTGCACTACTGGCGCAGTTACAGGGTTTCTACCAAGGCGAAGTCTGGCAGTTGCTGTCGAACACGGGGCTCATAGCCCGGCTTGTCTTATTGCTGTTGGCGGGATTTTCAGTCCTATCCTGGGCAATTATTATTCACAAGTCTAGGAGCTTCAAAGCGGCTCGCCGGGAGTCGCAGGAGTTCTTGAAGGTATTCCGCCAAAGCAAGCGGCTTTCGGAGATTCGTACCTTCTGCCGAGGTCTCAAGAACACCCCGCTATCGGAAGTTTTCCAGGCGGGATATCGTGAAATTGAAAGCCAGGCGGTGGTGAATGAGAACCCGGGCAAGCCCCACATCCGAAGCCTGGAAGCTGTGCAAAGGGCCTTGCAGATGACCTCCTCCAGCGAACTGACGCGCATGGAGCAATGGCTCACCTGGCTAGCCACCACGGGGGCCGTGACGCCGTTCGTCGGGCTGTTTGGAACGGTCTGGGGAATCATCGACGCTTTTCATGGAATGGGAACGGCAGGCACCGCGTCGCTGCGTAGCGTCGCGCCCGGGATTTCCGAAGCCCTCATCACAACTGCGGCCGGCCTTTTTGCGGCCATTCCTGCGGTTATTGCCTACAACCAGTTTGTGCAGCGCATCAAGGAATTTGGCTCGATGATGGACGACTTCGGGCTGGAATTCCTTAACTTGACAGAGCGGTTTTTCATTTAGCCCGCTGTCCGTAGTCCGTGGTCAGTTGCAGCGGCTCAATTCGCTTCGCCTTATGCAACGGACGACGGACAACGGACCACGGACAGACCGAGGTACCCCATGGCATTCACCACCCTCAAAGGTCGAACGCATACATCGCTGGCGGAGATTAATATCACACCGTTCGTGGACGTGGTCCTGGTGCTGCTGATTATCTTCATGTTGACGGCCCCCATTCTCGAATCGGGAATTGAAGTTGACCTGCCGAAGACCCACACGGTGAAAGCGATTTCAGAGGAGAAGATCGTGGTGACCATCGACAAACACCAGGATATTTATGTCGGGAACGATCCGGTGAACATTCACAAGCTGGGCGGCTACGTTTTGGCTCATCTGAAGGGCGCCGGCGGGACTCCGGTGTTTATTCGCTGCAGCCAAACGGCGCCTTTCGGCACGTTTGCAACGGTGGTGGACGCCTTGAAGCAGGCGCAGGTGACCAACATTAACGTAGTGACGGAACCGCTGGAAACGAAGTGACGAGTGAAAAGTGACGAGTGACGAGCGAAAAAACTCAGACCGAATTGCATCTTCCCGTGATTGCTGCGTCATTCCCGCGCAAGCGGGAATCCATCGTTTCTGGATCAGCATCGACTCCCGGCGGCGCGAGAATGGGGGGCGGGGAATTGCGGAAAGCTGATCGTCGAAGGCTAAGATGAGCGGCCAGGCCGTTTCCATTCTGGTTACGCATGAGCGGCGCGAGAAGCTAGGCGGCACGCTGGTGGCTTCCGCCGCGATGCACGTTGTGCTTTTCGTGCTGTTGATCGGCTACACGAGCTTGGGCTCGTCGTTTGGGGGCGGCTGGGGAAAAAACTGGGGCAGCGGCAACTCCACGCGCATTGGCGCGGTTGCCTCCCTGCCGGGCGTGCCGCTTCCTGCCCCGATGCTATCCACGCACAATACTTTGGCCAGTGAAAATCCAGCGCTGCACCAAACGGAACCTGCGCCCAAACCCCCACCGGAACCCAAGGCCATTCCGATTCCGAAGTTCAAAGAGGCGGTGAAGCCGGAGAAGGCCGAGCGCATCAATACCCACATTCAAAAAGACAAGCCCGTGCAGGCGGACAATGCCGTACCCTACGGACTGGGCGGCCAGCCTTCCATGAACTACACGCAGATGGTCAGCGCGGGGGGGCAAGGCGGTCTCAGCTTTGGCGAAGGCGGGGACTTTGGGGAGCGCTATGGTTGGTACGTCGGTTCCGTACGAAGCCGCATCAGCGGCAACTGGCTGCTCTCCACCGTCAGCCCGAATATCGTGAGCGCTCCACGCCTCTATATGACTTTTACCATCCTGCGTGACGGCAATGTTACCGATGTTGAGATCACGCAGTCCAGCGGTTTGCCCGAAGTGGATCGTTCCGCCCTGCGGGCCGTATTGGCCTCGAACCCGCTTCCGCCGCTTCCTCCCGACTATGCAGGGAACAGGGTCAAAGTGAATCTCTATTTTGACTTTCACCGGTAGCGGGAAAGGGCCAGGTCCGATACCGCTTCTGGGCTCGTGAGCCCTCAGATAATATGTCACACTAATATGTCACACCGCGAGACATCTATGCGAATGGGTGCACGCATCTAAAAACTACGGGAGTTGAAATCCAGCATGCGCTTTTCCTTGCGGCGAATCCAACTTTGCAGTTTGTTCTTTGTTATTACCCTCTCGCTGCTGTTGATCGCTCTTAACACCGGTTGGGGTCAAGACTGGTTCAGCATCGGGATCAATCTTGGCGCGGCCAGAATCAAACTGGCCGTCTCAGACTTCACCGCCGCTTCCAGCGAGCAGAACCTCGCTCCACTCACCCAGGAATTCAACCAGGTCCTGTGGCACGACCTCCAGCAGGCGGGCATTTTTGATCTGGCCAGCAAGAGCTTCTACCCGACCGCTCCGCTGCGTGAGCCGGCGGATGTGGACTTCAAAACCTGGAGTTCGCCGCCGATTTCCGCGCAGATGCTTGCTTTCGGAAAGACCGGAGTGACCAGTTCCAATCTGGTGGTTACAGCGCGGCTGTTTGATCTGGGCAACACCGCCAATCCGAGCGTTATTGCCAAGCGGTATGTGGCCGCCTTGAACGAGCTCTCAGCGCGCGAAGCCGCGCACCGCTTTGCAAACGAGATTATACAGACCCTGGGGGGCGGCCTGCCCGGCGATTGCCAGACCAAAATTGCGTTCGTGAGGGGCGGCGGGGGCCGCTCTGAAATCTGGGTCATGGATTACGACGGCTTTAACCAGCATGCGTTGACCAATTTCGGTTCGCTCTCCA
>Ga0326728_10004785_pt1 | contig 39424 bp, 27 predicted proteins | sample MB3enrmetagenome_FD_207602 | JGI IMG/M metagenome (GOLD analysis project Ga0326728, IMG submission 207602) | Lab enriched peat soil microbial communities from McLean, Ithaca, NY, United States - MB31MN | ecosystem: Environmental > Terrestrial > Soil > Wetlands > Peat | place: USA: New York... | reverse complement strand
TGGAAGATATTTGTCGACACCCAGCCCAGATTCGCAACCTCCTGGTGCCCTTCTTTTGACCCATTATGTCGAATTACTTATGCGCGGCTATATAACACCGCAGGCGCGGCAGCAGCTCGCCGCCGTCCCCGCAGTCACTGTCTGGCTCGGGCCACGGTAATCGTGCTAGCCGTGGAAGGGGCTACCAGCATCTGCGTCCGTCTGTGTTCATTCGTGGTTGAAAAGCCTCTGTTCCCGGAGCATGCCCTCAACGGAGTCGAAGGGTTGCTTTTTGTTCAAACCTAGGAAAGTCGGTCGGGATGCCACCCCGTCACGGTGGCCAAACAGCTTGTCCTGCCGTGGCGCAGTCTCTATACTACGAAACGTTACTTGAAGGAGAACACCTAATCATGGAAACGTTCGACGTTGTAGTCATCGGTGCGGGTCCCGGTGGGTATCCCGCAGCCATCCGCGCCGCCCAACTCGGCGCGGCGGTGGCGATTGTGGAAAAGGAATACTTCGGCGGCACCTGTCTGAATTGTGGTTGCATCCCTACCAAGGCGCTCATAGCCGCCGCCGATCTGTACCAACACATCCGCCATGCGGACGCGCTCGGCATTTCCGTCAAAGGCGCGTCCGTCGATTACGCGGCGATGATCGGCCACAAGGACAAGGTCGTCAGCCAGTTGCGTAACGGTGTCAAACAACTGCTCACGGCCAACGGAGTGCGACAGTTCGCCGGCACGGCGTCATTCAAGGACCGCAACACGATTGAAGTCAACTCCTGCAACGATACCACGTTGCTCGGCGCGAAGAAGACGATCATCGCCACGGGTTCGACATCGGCAATGCCGGGGTTTCTGCCCAAACATCCGCGCGTGGTGGAGAGCCGGGCGTTCCTCGACGTCGACAAATTGCCGGAATCCATGCTGGTGCTCGGCGGCGGTTATATCGGCTGCGAACTGGCCTGCATGGCCGTGCAGTGCGGAGTCAAAGTGACGATTGTGGAATTACTTGAGGACATCCTGCTGTTGCTTGACGCCGACGTGCGTCGCGAAGTGCGCGCGCACATGGAAGAGAAACTTGGCATCCGCGTACTGACCGGCAAATCGCTGGAAAAGATTTCTGCCGACGACAAGGGTGTGCGCGGCCAGTGTGGCGACCAAACCTTGGAAGCCAAACTGCTGCTGGTTTCGATCGGCCGGAAACCGGTGACCGACGGTTTGAAACTGGAAAATGCCGGGCTGAAGACCAGCGAGCGAGGATTCATTGAGGCCGACGACTACGGTCGCACAAGCGTGGCCACGATTTACGCCATCGGCGATGTCACCGGCAAGACGCAACTGGCGCACTACGCCACGGCGCAAGCCATCGCGGCGGCGTCCAATGCTTGCGGCCATCGGCTGCAGAAACACGACACGCTCGTGCCGGGCGTCATTTTCACATCACCTGAAGTCGCGCTGGTGGGCGTCACGGAGGAAGACGCAAAGAAACAGGGCCGCGCGGTGAAAACTGGCAAGTTCCGTTTTAGTGGTCTGGGCCGTGCGATGGCAGTTAATGAAACGGTTGGCTTCGTCAAATGGATTGCCGACGCTGGGACCGATCAACTGCTGGGCGCGGCAGCAGTCGGCGGGCACGCCACCGAGTTGATCGCGGAAGCGACGACGGCGATTCGCGCCGAGTTGACTGCGACGGAGCTTGGGAAGACGATCCACGCTCATCCGACGTTCAGCGAAGCTTGGATGGAAGCAGCTCACGCGGTTCTCGGCGACTGCATCCACGCCCCGCCGAAGCGGAAAAAGTAGTCGACCAGACGGCGAACGTAAGTTCGCTGGCGGCTCCGTTCAACGCCGTAATTGCTGATAAACCCTTCCTGGAAGTCAGCCTGAGTTCCCGGAGGTCGGTCTGGGTATGATAACGTGCCCAATACGTCGCACAGTTGTCGGCTTCCGAACGTACATGCTTCGTGGCGACACGAGCTGGTCATCGATTTCGGACTGGTCCAGAACGGATGTTAATAGCATGGGAACGCGAGGCCCAAGCATGTTTCTCGTAAGGTCAGATGCAGCCAAGCCGGAGAGGGAACCAATGTCTTGGGGTGGGTTCACATGACATCCAACCAACAAATCACAGACCACCATATCTGGAGCTTGGCTTTGAAGGAACGTTGGGACTTTTACCGGGGCGTCCAGAACACGCACCTCAGCGCCAAGAGGTTCCGGCGAGTCGACCAGCGCCGAGACGAATGGTTGTTCGTCATCTATGTCGCGAGGTGTAAGTCATATGGGAAATGTCGGCTGAACCGTGAACATTTGACTCTGAACCTTAATGTTTTGTAACCTTTCACACGGATTCCTTCTGTAAACAGGTGGAGGCAGCAATGAATCCGAACCTCATGGGAAATCGCCGTCGATGAAGACACTCCTGACAACCTTGGTTTTGCTGCTGTTGTTCGGGGTGCTGGCAGGTATTGCGGCAGCCGTTTGGCTCGGCAACGCTGATTATGCACTTTCCACCGTGACTGTCGACGGAGAACAGATATCCGGGATGCCAAAACTCCTGATTGGTGCTGGCGGTCTATTTATTGGGATGGTTGCCGTGTTGTTCGCGTTGGCGGTGGTAGCACTGGCGCTTGCCGGAACGGTGCTGGTGGTTGTGGGCGCGTTGGCGCTGACGGGGCTGATTCTTGTCGCCGTCGCGCTGCCATTCCTGCTGCCCATCATCGTCCCGTTGGTCTTGGTCTGCGTGATTGTCTTGGCGACGCGCCACTCGAACCGTGGAAAGGTAGCCTAACCAATGGAATCAATGCATCTCCTTACTATCGTAATCGCAGCGGCAGCCGGGTTTGCTCAATCGGCCGTGATGGCTGCCGGATCCACCAACCGCGCCACCGGCCAGGTAGCCCCAGGCTCGGCGCACTCGCTGCGGGTGGTAGTCGATCCGCGCGTGGAACTCTTGAGCCTCATCTTTCGCTTGGCTGGCAACCCGGAGTACAACAGGGCGAAGGTGGAATCCTACGCCGAGGACACGGAGAAGCAGTTTGGGAGGTTTCGCGGCCATGCGGTGGTCAAGCTGGCCCGGGAGCTGCGCGGCACCCACAGCGTTTCCTATGATGCTGTCATGAAAATGGCGGTCCATTTGACGGATGCCGAGGACCCCAAGCTCAAGCTCCCGCTTCAACCATGGCCCGAGGGGCTGGACCAACGCTGGACTGCTTCCGATGTGAGTAATTTCTTGGCGGCGGCGCAGCAATTTGTCAAAGACAGCTCCTTCCATGAGTTCATCGAGCAGCACGGTGTGCTCTATCAGACCACGGTAACGCGGATGCAGACACTCATTGAGAAAGAAGCCCACATCGAGTGGTTCGACGCCTATTTTGGCCCGCGGCCGCAAGCCGGCTTCACCGTCGTGCTGGGATTGCTCAATGGCGGCGGATCCTATGGCCCGCATTTCCGGGCTGCGGACGGCCACGAAGAACTCTATTGCGTTCTGGGCGTGTGGCAGACCGATAAGCTGGGCTTGCCCGAATTTACGCGCAACATTCTGGGCACGGTCGTCCACGAGTTTTGCCATTCCTATGCCAATCCAATCATCGAGCGCCACCAAGCCGAACTCAGGGCGTCAGGCGATGCCCTCTTTGAGCACGTTGCCGAGCGGATGCGCTCCCAAGCCTATAGCAACGGACAGACGTTGTTGAAAGAGTCACTCGTCCGCGCCTGCGTCGTCCGTTATGTGCGCCAGTATGAAGGGGAGGAGGCCGCCCGCCGCGCCATTCAGGCGGAGAAACGGAACGGTTTTCTCTGGATGCAGGAGATGTCGGACCTGCTGGACGAGTATGAGGCGCACCGCGAGCAGTACCCAACGCTTGAGGACTTCTCGCCGCGCTTGGTCGCATTCTTTGCTGAGTCGGCGAAGAATTTGCCCAAGATGCAGATTGTTCCCAAGGCAGACTGATTTGGCCGGGAAGCGGCCCAAAGTCGTTTCCATGATTCCCGCCAACGGGGCGCAAGACGTTGATCCAAGCTTGACCGCCATCTAGAGGCACTGCGAAGCGCCTGTGGAGAGGAATACGCCAACCGCGTTTCCACCGCGAGTGTTGCTGAGTCGTTTGGCAGGCGGATTCCAGGTGGGGAAGCAGGCTTGCCGTCCATAGCGCGGCCGCATATCGTCTTCGTCATGCAGCCTGTTTTCCTCGTTGGCGCGACCGCCGTCGGCAAGAGCGCCGTCGCGCTGGAGTTGGCACGTGTCACCGATGCCGAACTGGTGTCGGCGGATTCGATGCAGGTGTATCGTGGTATGGACATCGGCACGGCTAAGCCGACCGCCGTCGAGCGACGACGGATTTGCCATCACCTGATCGACGTGTGCGAGGTCAGCGAGCCGTTCGATGTGAAACAGTTCCTTGATCTGGCAACGAAAGCCATCGCTGACATTCGTGTGCGTGGAAGAACACCGCTGATTGTTGGCGGCACGGGTCTGTATCTGCGCGCGTTGCGGCGCGGATTGTTTGAGGGGCCGCCACGTAACGCGGAGTCGCGGGCGAGGCTGGAGATGATGTCGGCAGAAGCTTTGTTCGATGAATTGCAGCGGGTTGATCCGCAGACGGCCAAGACGATTGACCGTCATAATCCCCGTCGACTGGTGCGGGCGTTGGAGGTGTTTTATCTGACGGGCCGTTCAATCCGCGAGTTTCAGACCCAGTGGGGACGGAACGGAGAGCGTGGAGCGAAGAGCGTGGAGCGAGGTGAGACGTTTCTTTGCCTGAACCGCGACCGCGAGGATTTGTACGCGCGGATCGAACGCAGGATCGACGAGCAGATCGCAACGGGGTGGACGGATGAGGTGAAACGATTGCTGGCGCGCGGTTTGGAGAAGAATGCCACGGCGATGCAGGCGGCGGGGTATCGGGAGTTGGTCGCGCACCTGCGCGGGGATTTGACCCTGGCCGGGGCCGTGACGCTCATCAAGGCGCGGACGCGGCAGTTGGCGAGGCGACAATTGACTTGGTTTCGGCGGGAGCCTGATTTACATTGGGTCGAGGTTGGACGCGACGAAGCGCCTCGGGAGACAGCGCAACGCGTCTGGAAACGGTTGAAAGGAGCACACGCGACACGTTGAAGATGTATGAAACGCAGGAGCCGCCGCAAGAGCGGGCCCTGCTGGTTGGATTGGAGAGGACAGGCCACGACAAATGGGCCGTTCGGGATTCTCTTGAGGAGTTGCGCGAACTGGCGGAATCCGCCGGCGCGGAAGTTGTCGATCTCACATCCCAAAAACGCAACGCGCCGTCCGCGCCGACGTTCATCGGCAGTGGCAAGGCGGAGCAGTTGGCCAATCAGTGCGGCGAGACGCAAGCCAACACGGTCATCTTCGACGACGATCTTTCGCCCGCCCAAGCGCGCAATCTCTCGGAAATCCTCGGCAAAGACGTCAAGGTGCTCGACCGGACCGAATTGATCCTCGACATTTTCGCTCAACGCGCCCGGACCCGTGAGGGCAAGATCCAAGTGGAGCTTGCGCAACTCCAGTACATGCTGCCACGCCTCGCCGGATTGTGGACGCACCTGTCGCGCCAGCGCGGCGGTATCGGCACGCGCGGGCCGGGCGAACAACAATTGGAGGTTGACCGCCGCCGCATCATGGAGAAGATCAGCCGCCTGCGCCGCGACCTTGATGAAGTGCGCAAGAACCGGCGCATCGAGCGGAGCGGTCGGCAACGGTTGCATTGGCCGCTGGTTTCGATCATCGGCTATACCAACTCCGGCAAGAGCACGCTGATGAACGCTTTGACGGGCACCAATGTGTTGGCGGAGGACAAACTGTTTGCCACGCTCGATCCGACGACGCGCAAACTGCGGCTGCCGAACAACCAGAACATTCTGCTGTCCGACACGGTCGGGTTCCTCCGCAAGCTGCCGCATCAACTCGTCGAGTCGTTCAAGGCGACTTTGGAAGAAGTGGCCGAAGCCGATCTGTTGTTGCACGTCGTGGATGTGAGCCATCCGCAGGCGCGCGACCAGATCAAGGCGGTTGAAGTCGTCCTGCATGAAATCGACGCTTGGGGGAAACCGACGGTCGTGGCGTTGAACAAGATCGACAAGCTTGACGCTGGGACAGGCGTCCCGCCCGTCTCGGACGCGCAGGAGGACGGGCGAGACGCCCACGCCACTCTGGACCAATTCCAACGCGAATTCGAGCACTCGATTCCGATTTCAGCCAAGCACGGCGAGAATCTCGGCGCGCTGTTGGACGAGATGGCGAACCAGCTTCACGGTCGCCGCGTCAGCGTCACGCTCTCCATTCCCGTCGACAAGGCCAAGACGATTGCACTGGTTTACCGCAGTGGTTACGTCACCGCGCGGACACAGGACAAGGGCAAGGTGGTTCTGCAAGCCCAAATTCCCAAAGTGCTCGCGGGCGAACTGACGCCGTATGTCGTGGAGGAAAATGAGAACTAAGTTTGTGGGAGCGGCATTCCTGCCGCGATGGACGGTCCTGCTGTTTTGCGTCGCGACAGGAATGTCGCTCCCACGGAAAGGTTTTGCCGACGACCGTGCATCCCCGGCTCCCTTGGGCGACTGGCAGTTCATTGTGATTCACCACAGCGCCACGCGCACGGGTAACGCGGAAATTTTCGATGCGGCCCACCGCGCGCGGGGGATGATCAACGGCTTGGCCTACCACTTCGTCATCGACAACGGGACAGACGGAAAAACCGACGGCCTAGTGGAAACCGGCCCGCGTTGGGTCAAACAAATGCACGGCGGCCATTGTCGTCAGGCGTACATCAACGAGCACGGGATTGGGATTTGTTTGGTGGGAGATTTTTCCAACGGTGAACCGACGGAAAAACAACTGGATTCACTCGTCTTGCTCGTGCGCGGATTGCAGGAGCAGTTTCATATTGACGACGAGCATGTCCTCGGCCACGGCGAGGTGATCGGCGAATTCAGCGAATGCCCCGGCCGCGAGTTTCCTTGGAAAGAATTTCGGAAACGCCTGAAACAAGCCAGTGGCACGGGCGTCCCTACCCATGGAGACTGATGCAAAGGCGCGGAGGTCTGTGCCCCAAGTGCAATGACCACCTATCTCATCCGCGAGATGCCTGCCGAGGAGCGACCACGCGAGCGGCTCCAAAGGCATGGCGCGTCTGCCCTTTCCGACGCCGAGTTGATCGCAATCCTTCTGCGCACGGGAGTCAAGGGCCAGTCCGCCGTGCAACTGGCCCAGGAAATCCTGAAGCACCATTCGGTCGAAGAATTGGTCAGCGCGCCGCTGGAGGCGCTTGCGAAGATCAAAGGGGTGGGGAGCACGAAGGCGGTACAATTGAAAGCCGCATTGGAATTGGCCGCGCGCCTCAGCCGTCCGCGCGAGCGCACCGTGATCGACACCCCTCAAAAGGCGTCGGCTGCCATCCGGGACAAACTGCAGAACCTCGACCACGAAGAATTCCGCGTCCTGCTGCTGAACACGAAACATGCGCTGATCCGCGTCGCCGAGGTGTCGCGCGGCTCGCTTAACGCGAGCATCGTCGAGCCGCGCGAGGTGTTCAAGGACGCGATTGCCGCGTCGGCAGCCTCGATGATTCTCGCGCACAATCATCCCAGCGGAGATCCGACGCCGAGCACTGAGGACATCGCCATCACCAAGCGTCTCGTTAAAGCAGGCGAACTTCTCAACATCACCGTTCTCGACCACATCATCCTCGGTCGGCGCACTCAGGGCCGCGATCAGGACTACGTGAGTCTGAAAGAGTTGGGGTTGATGTAAGTTCGTTTTCCCTCCTGCCGCACGGCAAGTGTTTGACCTGTAGCGGGTGCAAGGCGATAATGCCGAGCCATGAATGGGCCGATTCGACAGGTGATTGATTTCACGACGGAGGAGCCGTGGCGGATTTTCCGGATCATGGCGGAGTTTGTGGACAGCTTTGAGGAGATGAGCAAGATCGGGCCTGCCGTCAGCGTGTTCGGCAGCGCCCGCACGCCGTACACCGATCCGTGGTACGGCAAGGCAGATCAGTTGGGCGGGTTGCTGGTGAAGAATGGGTACGCGGCGGTCACAGGCGGCGGCCCGGGAATCATGGAGGCGGTCAACAAGGGCGCTTTCGAAGCCGGTGGGATCTCGGTTGGGCTCAATATCGAGTTGCCGCACGAACAGAAACCGAATCCGTACGTGAATCGTCTGATGAACTTTCGCTATTTCTTCGTCCGCAAGGTGTGCTTTGTGAAGTACGCTTCCGGGTTCGTTCTGTTTCCGGGCGGCTACGGGACACTCGACGAGTTTTTCGAATCGATCACGTTGATCCAGACGGAACGGGTCATCCGATTTCCGGTCGTGTTGATGGGACACGAGTATTGGGGTGGACTGGTCAAATGGATGGACGAGCGCGTGCGGGCCGCCCAGTTGATCGGGTCGGGGGACCTGGAATTATTTCATCTGTCCGACAACTCGCAGGAGGCGGTCGATTTCATTGTCAGTCGCGACCGGGCAAGGAGAGCCGCGCTGAAGCAAGCGTAAACCATCGTGTATAACGTAACTCGACTTCCCAGCGGTGTGCGCGTCGCCACGGCGGAGATGCCGCAGATGGAGAGCGTGTCCGTCGGCGTGTGGGTGGGCATCGGCGGCCGCTACGAACCCAAGCGCGTCTCCGGCATTTCGCATTTCATCGAACATCTGATGTTCAAGGGCACGCGCCGGCGCACCGCCAAACAGATCAGCGAGACCATCGAGGGGATCGGCGGTTACTTGAACGCGTTCACGGGCGAAGAAAACACCTGCTACTACGCCAAAGCCGGCCACAAACATCTCGACGCGCTGTTGGACGTGTTGAGCGACATGTATCTGCATCCGTTGTTTGCGGCGTCCGACATCGACAAGGAACGGCAGGTCATCAAGGAAGAACTGCTGATGTACCGGGATCAACCCGATCATTACGTTCACGAGTTACTCACAGAAACCGTCTGGCCCGAACATCCCCTCGGTCGCTCGCTCACGGGTACGCCTGAATCACTCGACGCCATCCAGCGTGCGATGCTGCTCGAATTCAAGCACAAGAAATATGTCGCTGCGAATACCCTTGTCGCGGTCGCCGGGCGTTGCCGCCATAATGACATTATGGCACGCGTCCAACGCACTCTGCCGCTGTCCCGCAACGGTGCCGCGCCCACGTTTGTTCCCGTGCGCGACGGGCAACGCGCGCCGCGGCTGCGGTTTCTCAGCAAGAACGTCGAGCAAACTCATTTGGCGTTGGCGATTCGGGGGTATTCGCGTCGCGACCCGAAGCGGTTCGCCATGAAACTGCTGAGCGTGATCGCCGGCGAGAACATGAGTTCGCGCCTCTTTCAGGTGATTCGCGAGCGGCACGGCCTGGCGTACTCGATCCAATCGTCCACAAGTTTTTTTGCGGACACCGGAGCGCTCGTCGTTTCCGCCGGTTTGGATACGAAGCGCCTGCCGAAGGCGCTGGACCTGGTATTACAGGAATTGAACAAGCTTGTGCGCCGTCCGCCGTCGGTCGTCGAGTTGCGGCGGGCCAAAGATTACAGCGTTGGCCAGATGCGGCTCGGTCTCGAAAGCACGAGCAACCAGATGATGTGGATCGGCGAACATCTGCTCGCCTACGGTTTCATCCAGACGCCCGAAAAAATCGAGCGCAAGATGGAAGCCGTCACGGCGGACGACGTGCAATCCGCCGCGGCGGATTTGTTCTGCGACAATCATCTCAACGCCGCCTTGATCACGCCGAGCAAAGACGAGCGGGCAGTGAACAACCTGCTGCACTTCTTGTAGCCGCGAAGGCCGGATCCTCGGCACTTCTGGAAAGTTTTCCCAGCGCTGTAGGTCATGTCAGAACTTTGTAGCCGCGCAGCGCCTGCTCCACTGTCGGCAACCGTCGCTGGCAGAGCGTCCCCGATCTTGATTGTTACATCGCTGCCATTAAAAGTGGCGCAGGCGTCTCGCCCGTGAATTACATCCAACACTTGACGCCCGAACTCCGCGCCGCCGAACGCGCGGCGTTCGGGATGCGGATGACCGATGGCGCGCCCGCCGACCTGGTCCGCGGCCGTTGGGACAAACAGATTGCCGAGTTGCTCAGTGCCGAGTTGGTTCAGTGGCGCAACAACCGTCTCCAACCCACCAAGCGCGGCATCCTGTTTGCCGATGAAGTGGCGGCAGAGTTTGTCTGACGGCGAATGAACGCGAACAAGTAAGACAGATTTGGGTCGCACGACGCTCTTTCACGCATAAGAATCAGAAGCCTCGCAGGCGCGGAGCACCCGCGCGATTCCTTGGCTTAAGGTTCGAGAATCAACCCTTTGATTCGAGCCACGGTGCCGAGTGAGAAGCTGGGGATGACCATGAGAGCAATGCTGAAGAGTATTCCAAGAGCGCAGACAGTCTTATTCCGTTTCTTCTTAAAGTGGGAGATCGTCATCCCGACTGACAGAATCGTGAGCGCCAAGGCAGACAGGAGCACATAAAACGCCCATCCTATCGGGCGAATCGGCGTTCCTCTGGGAACCATCAGGAAGGGCAGGGCTTGGGCCGCGAGCCAAGCCGCGCCGAGGGCAGGAAGCGCGAGCGGCGTCAGATCCAATGAATAAACGCTCAGTTTCCTCCTCATAGTTATCCAGACGAAGAACACAAGAAGTCCTGAGCCGATCATGAAGCTGAACCCGTACAACAGCATGAGTGGTAACAAAATAGTGAGGCCCAAGACCATTTGAAGTGGATTCGGGAGTTGATCAACGGAGGAGCCGAGCCCCATTAAAGAATCGCCTCCTGGCACTACAAATTGCCATGCGGTGAGAAGAATCGCCAGAATGGCCACCAGTAACCTGATTCTCCGAACTTTCATCCTGTGCTGTGAGAGAAGTTTGTCCTTTCAGGGCTGGTTGTCGAGGGAAATCGCCGCTCAGTCTCTCTTTTGGGCGTGAATTCGGGTTCATTTGTGGTTAAAGTAGTGCCGCTATGGCAAAGAAGCTGGCACAGATTGTGGATGGTCTGGTGGATTCGTTTCACAAGTACGGCGGGATCAATCATCTCGACGGCGCGAACCTGCCGTCGCGCGATGCGGTCGTGGAGATCACACGGGATCTGTTGCGGCTGGTGTTCCCCGGATTTTACGACAAGGACTCGATCCATTCAGCGCAAATCGTCGAGTACACGTCCGAGTTGGTGTCGTCGGTGGCGCGACGGCTGGAAAACGAAATCCTCAAGAGCCTCGAATACCGCCCGTGCGAACACTGCGACCGAAACGACTTGCCGGGCGCGGCAGCACAGGTGACGCAGGAGTTTCTTCAGGAATTGCCGGGTGTGCGCGCGATTTTGCAGACCGACGTGACGGCGGCGTACGAAGGCGACCCGGCGGCAATCAGCAATGAGGAAATCATTCTCGCTTACCCCGGCGTCGAGGCGGTGGCGGTACAACGGATGGCGCATTTGCTTTACAAGCGGCACGTGGCGCTCATCCCGCGCATCATGACGGAGTGGGCGCACAACAAGACGGGCATCGACATTCATCCGGGTGCGGAGATCGGCCCGCATTTCTTCATCGACCACGGCACGGGCGTGGTGGTCGGCGAGACGACCGTGATCGGCAAGCAGGTGAAGGTTTATCAGGGCGTGACGCTCGGCGCGAAAAGTTTCCCGAAGGACGAAAAGGGCCGCGTCGTCAAGGGCATCAAACGTCATCCGAACATCGAGGACAACGTCACCATTTACGCGGGTGCAACCATTCTGGGCGACGTGACCATTGGCACAGGCTCGATCATCGGCGGCAACGTCTGGTTGTTGGAGTCCGTGCCGGCGAACACCGTGGTCTATCAGGAAGGCGGCGAGACGGTGATGAAAACCGCCCAGAAAGACCGCGACAAGATGGTCGGACACACGACGCATTGAACACAGTTGTAGCCGCGAAATCTTTTTCGCGGCGGGACTGGAGCACAGGCCGCGAATGAGATTCGCGGCTACAAAAAATCCCCGCTGTGTGACGGCATTAAACGATGAAACGCATTTACGCCGACTACAACGCGACGACGCCTCTTGATCCCCGAGTGCTGGTGGCGATGCTGCCCTATTTACAAGAGCATTACGGCAACCCCAGCAGCGTGCATATCTATGGCCGCGAAACGCGTGCGGCGATTGACGACGCTCGTCTGCGGCTGGCAAAACTGCTCGGCGCACAGGAAAGCGAGATCGTGTTCACGGGCGGCGGCACGGAAGCGGACAACACGGTGATCTTCGGCGCGGCGCGCGCCCGACGAAAGAAAGGTCGGCATATCGTCACCAGCAGTGTCGAGCACCACGCCGTCCTGCACGCCTGCCAACACCTCGAAAAGACCGGCGAATGCGAAGTGACCTATCTGCCGGTCAGCCGCGAGTGTCTTGTTGCTCCCGACGATTTGCGCAAGGCACTCCGCAACGACACGATTCTCGTCTCGGTGATGTCTGCGAACAACGAGACCGGCACGATTCAACCCACCAAAGATCTCGCTGCGATCTGCCGCGAGCGCGGTGTGCCCTTTCACACCGACGCCGTGCAATCGTTTGGCAAAGCGATCGTGAACGTCGAGGATTGGGGCGTTGACCTGCTCTCGATTGCAGCCCACAAGTTTTACGGACCGAAAGGCGTCGGCGTGCTCTATATGCGGCACGGAACGAAGGTCAACCCGCTGTTGTTCGGTGGCAGCCACGAGAACGAGCGGCGCGCAGGGACGGAAAACGCGGCGGCAATCGTCGGCACGGCGAAGGCCGCGGAATTGGCGGCGACGACCATGGGTGACGAGCAGACTCGACTATTCGAGTTGACGGAGAAACTTGCCGGGGGAGTGATTGAGCGCATCAGCGGTGTGTATCGCAACGGCCATCCGAAGCTCCGCATTGGTAACACGGTCAACTTCAGCTTCGACGGCTGCGAGGAAGAAGGCCTGCTGCTCGGACTCGATCTTGAAGGTGTCGCGGTGTCCAGCGGCTCGGCTTGCGCCGTAGGATCGCTTGAGCCTTCGCACGTCCTCAAGGCGATGGGGTTGCCGCGCGAACTTGCCCGCGCCGCTGTCCGGTTCTCTTTCGGCAGGGACAACACGGCTGAGGACGTGCGTTGCATCCTTGAAATCCTTCCCAAACTGATTGAGCGTTTGCGTACGTTTGCGCGGGCATGAACAGTGGCCGCGAAACCCTTTTGCGGCGGGACTCGGGTAGGCCGCGAATGAGATTCGCAGCTCCAGCCTTGGCCGGAACGATTCAGTTGGATTAGCAAAACCCTTCACCCGAGACCTCTCCCTCAGGGGGAGAGGGGACTATCGGCATGCGAGAATGCCCCTCACCATTTGGTGCGACTGCCTTTTGATCGCCTGTCCCCTTCGGGGGAGAGGCAGGCGTGGTGCCACAGCCAAGCCGAGTGAGGGAGATCACTGATTCTAACTGAATCGTTCCGGCTGAAGACTGGGTGGTGTACAGCAAACGCCCGTTTGGCGGGCCCGAACAGGTGCTGGCGTATCTGTCCCGCTACATCCATCGGGTCGGGGGCAGCAACAGGCGCTTGGTGGACTTCGATGGATCAAGCGTTACGTTCCGCTACAAGGATTACGCCGACCAGTGCGGGCACAAAACGATGCGCTTGGCCGCTGCGGAGTTTGTGCGGCGGTTGCGGCTACATCTTCTACCCGCGCCCCTCGGCCACCCCGAAGCGCCAGTCGCTGCCGCGACCGCCGGCAGTGGGCCGTCGCCGCAGTGCCCGCACTGTCGTCGGAGCGCGTTGGTGTTGGTGCGCTGGTGGATTCGCCGCCGCTCCGCCCTACCGTCGGCGAGCGTGAGTATGAGTCTTGATTATTTCTCCAGCGCGCCAGTTCGTAAACTGTTAGCATAACCGATGGTGCAGCGGCGATAAGGACCGCTTTGTGTCAGCATTTCATCCCAACCACCAGAATTCGAAGACCACTCTTCGATTCGGAAACAGGCGATGAAGAGCTTCTGTGTAGATCCGTTGCTGCTGTTGGTACTCGGGAATCAGCGCCGACGGTTCTTCCATCACCTTGTAGTCCACCCCAATGATTATCCCGGGCTCCTCGAGAACCAAATCAATCACCCCGCCCCATGCCTTCCCGGAAGCCTTCAGGTAGACCGGCACCTCGCGACCAAGGATCGTGGCCTTCGTCGCTCGCGCGTGGTTGGCGCTGCCATAGAACTTGCGCAGTACTCCCCGCGCTTTCCCAACTGATTTTTCTCCCGCATCTTCACCGATCAGACGGTCGAGCTTGGCCTCATCGAATTCGGTGTCCGTCAGATGCCGCTCCAAATAGCCGTGGACGAGCGTGCCGGCCTGCCTTGATACTTCACGCGCCTCTTGGGTTTTGCGTTGCATGAAGTCTGCGACCTCGGCCTCGTCCTCCTCTTCGGCGCGCTCGGGTTGGGATGGCCTGTGCAGCAACGCCTCTGGTTGTTCCGCCCAAACGGCGGCGCGATCCCTCCAAATCTTGCGGTAAGCTGCCGAGTTCTCGATTTGCAACGCACTCTCCCGGTGGCGCGGTTCTTCCTTGCGTGACTCGACAAGTTTCACTTGCAGCGTGCCATCCACAGCCGTTGCGGGGGAAGTGCCCGCATCTATGGCAGATTTCACTTCTGCGAGAAGACCATCGGTCACCTCGTCCACGTGTGGCGAGAGCAACACCAAACGGTCCTTGGCGCGCGTTGCCGCCACGTAACCCAAGCGTTTGGCCTCTTCGGCCTCCAGTTGCTGGTTCAAAGCTTCGGCCTGCGGATACGACGGCGAGATAACCGTCAACGGCCCCCAGTCGAGTTCGTAACCGCGCACAGTATCGCCTTTGGCGTCAGTGAGGCTGAGCGGTTTCTTCCATCGCGGCGGTTCTGGCGTACGTTTATCGAGCGTCGCCTGCCACCCGTAAATGATCACGTACTTGCCCTGCAGACCTTTGGCTTTGTGAACGGTCATCACGCGCACAGCAGCCATGCTCTCGTCGGTCACGCTGACATCCTCGCCCAAGTCAGCATCGAAATCGTCGCTTCGGTCGGCACGTCCACGCTGTTCCAGCAGCCAGGCCAACGGCGCAGTGGCACCCATTCCGACCACACCTTGGTAGGCCGCCAGCACATTTTCAATTCGCACCATCGCCCGTCCCTCGGCGTCTTGTTGCGCGTACACGCCGGCGGGGACAAACTGCCGCACCCGGCGCAGCCATTCCGCCAATGCCATCGCGCTGCGTTCACGCACCAGCGCCCGCGCCTGTTCGAACCGTGGCCCCGCTTCGGCCGGCACGGACGCCGGCAACGCGCGCCCACCGTGAAAGATTTCCGATGTCCGGAGGTCCTGTAGCAACCGATGAATCTGCTCATCGGAGAGGCCGAACAGCGGGCTGCGCATCGAGGCACCCACGGCAAGCGGATCGTGCGGATTATGCAGTGCGATGAGCAGGTTCAGCAAATCGAGGACCTGGGGTTGACGGTAAAACGTTTGTGCCCCGCTGCTGACCGCAGGGATGCCAGCCTCCTCCAACACCGGCAAGAGGGCGTCCATCTCGGTATGCGTCCGCACCAGCACGACTATGTCGCTGTAGGCCGCGTCACTGTTGCCGGTGGACGTCTTGTGTTCCTCGATCAACCGCGCCGTTTCCCACGCCGCGAACTCGCGTTGCGCGGGGGCCGACTGGGCATTCGGATCGGGTTTCAGCAATCGCCATTCCGGCATCGGACCCGGTCCAGCGCGCACCGGGTGCAGTTTTTCGCCGCCATAATTCGGCAACGGCACGCTCTTTTCGAAGAACGCATTGACGAACTCGGTAATGGCCGGTTGACTACGGAAACTTGCAGTGAGTTGGAACTCGCGCACATCGTCTTTGCCGGCACGGACGATTTCCCGATAACGACGCACGAAACTCTCGATGGCTGGCAGATCTGCACCACGAAACCGGTAAATGGACTGCTTCGGATCGCCGACGAAGAATCCTGTCATTTGGTGGTCCTTCGGGGAATCTCGCCGCAACAACTGCTCCAACAGTTCCAATTGCACGGGATCGGTGTCCTGGAATTCATCCACGAGAATGGCCCAAAGCCGGCTGTGTTCTTCCTTGCGCACGGCATCGTCAGTGCGCAACAATTTGGCTGCCAATCGCAGCATCCCGTCGAAGGTCACGATGCCAAGCTCGCGGACCGCTGCGCCATCCGCCCATGTGGTGAAATTGGCGATAAACTCTCGCCACCGCGTCCAGGCCTCCGCGTGCTCCGTGGTGAGAGACTGGGCGAGCAATGGCAAGTACATCGCTGACCCGGTTTTGTAATAAGCCCGAAGCGCCGCCGGCATGGCACTGATCGCTGTGATCACGCCCTTGCGGGTGTATTTGCTCCAACGGTCCTCGAAGAACTGGCTGCGCTTCTCGTGAACAACCCGAGCAAGGGCTTCCCATGCGAAGGGCTTGGCCTGAAGGACCTCGCGTAACTCAACCACATCCTGCAAATCCCTCGCCTCAGGGTGGGCTATAAGCGCCTCGCAGGCTTTTCGGATCTCTTGAAGTACTTGGGCTTTGGGTTTGGCAAGCTCCATTTCTTGTGCGATCCACGGGTTCTCAAATACCACTTCCAGCCAATGAACCATCTGCCTGATCGCTACCGTCTCGGAAAGTTGGCTCAACTCCCTTCGGAGTTCGTTGTCAGCCGACACGTTTTGCCACCATCGTTCGATGACCTGTCCGGCCACATCCGGCGCGGTGGCGTCATCCTCTTCGGCAAACTGCGCCGCGGGTGGGATACCGGCAGCAATGGGATGCCGGCGTAGCAGTGCCGCTGCAAAACTGTGCAACGTGCAGACCGGCAGTTCCGTCGCCAGTTCCGCCAACGCCTCGGCACCGGCTCGCAATGCTTCAAAATCCCCAGCCTGCTTGAGGGCGGATGCAACCACCTCAACGAACTGCTCGTCACCGTGCCCGGAGTTCATTTGTGCCACTCGTTCGCAGAGTGCGTCGAAGCTTGCCGCGCTGGAGAGCAGGTCGAGATACTCGTACAACCGCGTCTGCATTTCGGCGGCTGCCTTGCGGGTGAAGGTTGTCAACACGAACCGACGGATCACTGCGTGTGACGCGCGTAGCCGGTCGGCACGGGCTTTGGTGCTGTACAGAACAGCACAGTCGGTTCCTTTTGCGCGTTGGTCGAACGGTGCGGTCAACAGCAGGAACAACGCACGGAGAATCAGCGTGTGTGTCTTGCCCGTGCCGGCGCTCGCCCACACAAACGCGTGTCCGCCCGTTGTCACCGCCTGCCGACGTTGTTTGCTGTCGGCAATCATGTCTTCTTCTTCCCTCCTCTTGGCGCAACCGCGTTCCTGAATCGCCCCAGGTAGGACGGCGCGACAGACGCCAGCAGTTCGGCGTGGCGATGTGCGCTGCCAGGTTCAAACCGTCGGCAGGCCGACACGAACTTGCACCATTGGCATGGCCGCACGTCTTTCAAACCCCATTCCTCTTCAGTCACTTGGTTCGAGATCGGGATAAAGTGTCCCCCCTCTACAATCAGCGCCAGTTCGCGGAGAAACGCTTCCGCTGGCGGTGCATCCTTGGCGTTGTCAACCTCCGGTTCCCGCCCGCCAAGAAATATGTAGAAAAACTCGGCCGTCGGCTCATTGCACAACCACGGGTAGAGCGCGGCTTGAATGTGCCAGCCAAGTTTCACCAGCTTGCGGAAGTCTTGTGACCGTTTTCCGCTCTTGTAATCGAGAAGCGCAGTGCTCGTGTCAGTGTCGTCAATACGGTCCACTTTCCCCACGACCTGGATGCCGCTTAACCCGGGAAACTCGCGTCCGAACTTCTTCTCCAACTCACGGGGCTTTGCGGAACTGTCTTGCGCTGAGGTGAAATAGGCCGCCGCCATCTCGACCACCTCGCGCAGCACTGCCTCCCTGAACACCGGCGGCAGCATCGCCAATGCGAAGGCGGCATCGGGTGCAATCTCAGGCAGTTTCCTGGCCACAGCCCAGAGCGCTGCATGATTGGCTGCCAGCAGTTCCTCGGCAATCTTGCCGATCGTGCGCTTGCCAAGATGGGGCAGTACGGCGTGTTCGAGCAACTTGTGCAACAGACCCCCGCGACTCAGCGCATCGAGATCGCGGCCAAGCGACAACGCCTCCAGCGGTTCCCAGCGGGCCACCGTTTGCGCGTAGAACCGGTAGGGACATCGTGCCAGTGACTCCAGAGCGGTGACGGCGACCCGGTTGCCAGCAAGCGATGGGCGCATGCCGAGGCAGCCGCTCCAAGCCTTGGCGCGCCCGCGTTTGGTAATCGAATCTATTAGAGATGGTTCCACGGTGGCCATTTTCGGCGCCGCGAACATGGCGAATGCTGGCGGCAGCATTGAACCTCGTTCCGAGTCCAACCCCGCGAGGTAAATCGCCTGCTCGAATGGCGACCCAGCGATTCTCGGTTCCAAGGGCGCGGTCTTTGCAGCCGGCTGCTTGCCCGCTTTCCAGCGCTGGAGATAGCGTTGCACCCACGGCGTTGGGGCAACCGCTTTGCCCTGCGCGTCGGTTTCAGGCACAACCCAGTGGACGCGATCGGCGGCAGTGTTGAGGAGGAAGAACAACAACTGCATTTCTTCCGTGGCACGCGTCTTCACGGGGAACCGATGGCCCAGGTCCTCCGCCCAGCGGGCGAGTTTTGCCGACGCCCGTTCCGACAACAAAGGATCGTCCTCCACCCGGTAAGGGAACTGGCCGGCAGCCAAACCGAGAATCACCACTGCGCGGGCTGTCAGCCCACGTGCCCGCATCAGGGGTGCAAACAGCACCGCACGGTCTAACGGGTCTCGCAACGTATGCGTTCCACCGCATTCGGCAAGCAGACATGTCCACTGCCGTAATTCAATCTTCAGCTTCGGGGTATGCGCCGCCGTTTCTTCTACCGCCCGAATCAAAGGAGCCAGGAGGACCGGAGAGTTGATCCAATCTTTGTGAAACTCCCGCAGGACCGTGAGAGCGTTGCCGACCGACAGGTGGGATGGCGGCGCACTGTTTTCCTTAGCGACAAATGTGAGTAATCGCCTGATAAATGCATTCTCCACCTCATCGAATTGAATCTGGCGTCGGCCTTTCTCTTCATCCTCGGCCTTGAATTCTTTACGTTTCAACGCCTCACGCCACGCCGCCCCGCCCCACACACCCAGTTCGCGTACTTTCTGTTCGAAATGGTCGATGTTCAGTCCCTTGGCGGCGGGGATATTCGGGCAGGCGCGCAACAAAGCCAGCACCCATTCGGCGGGTGCTTGTTCTTCCCAGATCCGTGCCAGCATCCGCAAGGTTTCACCTTCCGGGGTCGGCCCGGCAGGCACATCCGCCACACGCAACGGAATCGCGAATGATCCGAATATGTCCTGCACGGCCTCGACATAATTCTCGGCCTGCGGAGCAACCACCAGGATGTCTGAAGCATCGATCCTCTTTTCGTCCATCCAATGCCGCACTCGCAGCGCAGCGGAGATCGCTTCCGCGCGCACGCCGGCTGCGTACTGACAGGTGAGAAGAGGCGGTGCTGCGCCACCAATCTCTCCCTCGGGGAACGTTGTGAGAAAATACGCTGCCGGTTCCGGGGCGGGCGTGGAGATGTCCTCTTCACCGTCGAAGGACAACCGGCCGCGCAGATGCGCCAGCACCGAGTCGGCGAACGAAAATGCCGGATGCGCTTTTCCGTTCTGGCTGGTCCAAGGATAGTAAATAATCGTCGGCGCGCGTTGCGCAAGCGGAGCGAGCCATCCAAGGTGCACATCAATCCAGTCGTAAAACCCGTACACAAAGACCTGTGGTTTCTGTCCGTGCTCGGCGCAGAGCGCCGCGGCAAGTTGGTCGTTCGTTGCACTCTCAATTCCTTCAGGCAGCATCTGCAGCGTCAGCGGAGCCCAAGCCACATCCCGCCTCCGCACCAACACACACCAACACGCGTACAAGCGAAGCAGTTCCTGCTCGCGTGACGCCAAGTCGGATTCCCCCGCCAATTCTTCAAGTTTCGTCAGCTCCCCCGGCCCAAACCCAGCCTCCGCAAGGTCAGTGAATGCTTCCCGTAACAGAGCTGCCCCGCCTCTGATTTCCTTCAAGTTCGCTAATGGTGACTTGGCTTGCAGCGCTTCAACCAACTCGAACAACATCAGATCGAGTGTGGTGCTCCACGGCGGGCTGTCGCGGCCCGTCAGTGATTGGCTCAGTTGCTGTGCGAACCGTGGCAGGTTCACCACCCGCACATTTCCAAACACAGTTTGCTCAGCATCGCGCGTCAGGCGTACTCTCAGGTGATTCGCCAAGGTTGCACTGGGGACGACAACCCATTTCGGTACAGGTGGGTTCTGTTTGCAGGCGCTGTGGAGACCATCCACCAACCGTGCTTCAAGAAGCGGAAACGCTGGCGCAGTAATCAGATTGCAGGACATGAACTCACTGTTGTTTGCCCGACATCATAGCAGACAGGTGGGACAAAAGCTGTCCTTCCGCGCACAAAAATCGAAAGGGACACTTGGATGACGCTCACCGTGTTGCACGCGAATCGAATCCTGTTGCGTTCAATGCGGCTATCCTCAGCGCTCATGGTCAACAAGACCGTTCCCGATAGCGTCTTCATCGGTAATGAGGGGGCCTTGATACGACTGGTGTGGGAGAGGTGAAGGGAAACACGCCGACAACACCCCCGCGATCTTCCGCTGTGTCGGTAAAGGTGAGATCTCAACCTGATAGTCTCGCAGCCTTTCGATTGTGATCTGAGCCTGCGCAGAGCCGGTACGCAAGTCCCATAGCGTGGTAGATGCGAGTCGATAGAAGAGAAACGGTTTATAGACAGCCGCCGACTGGATAAGAGCTACTATCGACAGATTTGTCAGGAAGCAAAAAGGAGGCGACATCTTAATGTCGCCGGTTCCTCCCACGCCACGGGCGACAACCACGATCTCTGGGTCGCGGTAGTGGTATCGAGGAGAGTAGCCTACGATTCGGTAACCGCTGAATACCGGGTATCCTTCTGTCGCCAAATCATCACTGCCGGGCATCTGTCCGTACTTGAACGAGCAGATTTCTCCGAGCTTCACTGTTTGCCAACCGTGCCTCATCCTATTCAAGCAGTTTCGTCAGGTTCACAGCGATGCGATCTTCGAGTTCGCGGGCTTCGGTGTTGAGGGTTTCCAGTTCCTCGTTGAGTTCCTCCAGCTTCTCCGCGAAAACGAAATCGTCGGGCGGACGTTCGCCGACGCCGACGTACCTGCCCGGATTCAGCGACCAGCCTTGTGCCTCAATTTCCTTCGCCGTCGCCGCGTTGCACAGCCCGGCAATGTCGCGGTATCAGAACTGCGTGAGAACTGCAAGTCTCGGAGCCTTTCTTCGTGTAATGGATGATGACACCCGCCACGTCTGGCTAACGGCTGATCGGTGCTCGTTGTCTTCTGGCTACCGCGCCAGCCAAAAGTGATAGTAGCGGGCGTGCGCTACGTTGAGGAACACGGACGGATTGCCCGTAAGGAATGCGAGGCGGCGATGGGAGCACCGACTGGCTCTGCCAAGCGAGGATTTGAGGGAGTCGGTGAAGGGCAACGTTCTGAGGACACGCGGACGCGGGCGCCGCATCAGCTACGAGTTTTCGGCTCAGATTGTGAGCCGAAACGTCAGCCACAGAGAGGAGAATCAGGCTGTGGGTAGTCGCTTCCGCTGTGCTCGCTTGGCTTCGACTGCCGTTGGCTTCAGGTCGATGACGGGCTGACGTCCACCCGATTGCGCGGCAGGCACCTTCTCCAACAACGTGCGGAGTTCGGACATCATCTCGGTCGCCTCGATGTTTGACTTGAGGCGCGAACTAGGCAACATGGCCTGCGGCTGTACGGCTTCCGTGTTGAAGCGAAGATTTTGTAATCGTTTCTGGAGGTATGCCATCCGCAGATGGCCATAGACCTTCATGGCCAGTGCGCCGCCATCCGCGTGACCGAGCAGCTTGGCGACGGTCGGGATGTCGATGCCCATTTCGATGAGACGTGTGGCGAAGAAGTGTCGTAGATCGTGATGGGTGAGCTTCTGGCAGCCTGCCTCCTTGCAGCAGCGAGCGAGCGTTTCGGGGCACTCCATCACTGTCATGAGCCGGTCATCGGCCTTTACCTTGGGCCTCGCGGCGAAGATTTCCTCGATCAACTCACGCGCCTCTGCCAGCATGGGTACCCATCGCTCCTTGCCGCCTTTGCCGTACAGCCGGATCATATTGCGCGTGAGGTCCACGTCACGTTTCCGAACACCCGTCACTTGTTGCGGGTCGGCGCCCCCATAGTCTGCGAGGCGACGTATGTCATGCTCGCTGTAGCCGCGCGCTTCCTGGAGTCGTGCCCCCGTGTAGGCGAGGAACCGAATGAGCCAACCCGCGCCGCGACCTCCGTGGCCTACATTGCGGTCAGCTTCAGCGAGGATGGCTCGCCACTGCTCCTCGTTTGGGAGTACCAACTGTTTCGGTGATGGCGCCACCCGCTCGATCAGGCGCTTACCGTCCCCGCCGATAGTTGGGTCGCGCATGATAGCGCCTGCCTCGATGCCAATCGCAATCACACGTCGAAATATACCGGTGGTGTTGTTGTATGACGTGGCTGAATACTTTTCGTGGAGACGCTTAGCCCAATCCAGAATACTGTCTGCGTTCAAATCGCGCAGGAGCATCTCTTCAATGCCCGGCCATGTCTTTTTGATTCGTGTGATATTATCGAAGTTGTCCCGCCGTGTCCCAGGGCGCAACTTTACGGCGTTGTTGATGCGCCTTTCCAACAGAGCGAGCGCATCGCTGAACGTTTTGACATTGGACAGCGCCGGGTTTGCTCGTTCGACTTTCTTGCGCTCCTCGATCTTGATGTCGCCTAACCGCAGCTTGGCAGTCGTCTTCGAATCAGTGTTGGTGGAAACGCGAACAATCTTGCCTCCCACACGAAACCGTGCAAATATCTCACCTCGCGGATATGCATCTGTTGACCTGTAACGAAAGAGATACGGAGCGACTTTCGTCCACTTCGATTTCGATGTGGACGGCGAGCTCGTCACGGTCTTTTGTGTCGCTTTCATCTGGCATTAGCTATCGTAACAGCGAAACTGTGACACAAAACGTGACAACGGTCAATAAAAGAATGATCTGAGTCCTGGAAAAATCTATATTTCCAAAGCAATTTGAATATTGGAGAGGTACCGAAGTGGCCAAACGGGGCAGACTGTAAATCTGCTGGCTTATGCCTTCGATGGTTCGAATCCATCCCTCTCCACCAGTTTTAAAGCCCCTGTAACGTTAGGGGCTTTGTCTTTGTGGCGCGTCAAGCAAAACAGCAGGGCATAACAAGTCCAAGGGCTTCCACCGTTGTCTAGCAGGCGATTTCAGGCACGATCTACGGTGCGTATAGCTTTTCCCCCGCATGTGTCACTTGGAAGACGTGCGCCAGCGGTCAGCGTAGCGCGAAGACACGGTAACGTTTCGGGTCAGGCTGTCACGAGTTAAACCACACCCGACCGTCAAAAGAAGCTGGCCGAAATCTCGACGCCAAATCGCTTGGCCAATTCCTTCGCTTCCGCCGTCAGTGTGAATCGCCCGCACATGCAGATGACACTACAGTTTGCGCTTGGAAGCCGCGACTAGAACGAAGTCCACGCCACGCAACGTAGCCTGAAGGTGTGTATGGCGTTCGGGTGACGCGGTCCTGAGGATCACAGGCCGGAAGATCAAACCGGCCGCAACCACGCCAACGAAGGCCAGTCTTGCTCTCTGGCCGCACTGCGGATACACTTGCTTCACGTTGAACCAAGCCGCTTCGCGGCGGTTGGTTCGATGCTGTTTGGTTAATCCGTGGCGCTGTCGGCGTGATGTTGTTGGCATGACAATGGACGCTCAAAGGCTCCCGAACAGATCGGCGTGGTCACTCACGCTGGCGAAGACTTGAGATTTGATGCTCCACAATGAGAACACAGAACACTCAACCTGGATCAGAATGATTGGCACAACGATCGTGTATCCTATAAATCTTACTCATGAAGACTCCAATTTCTCGTCGTGATTTTTTAAAGAAATCCGCGCTCGCCGCAGGCACCGGTTTAACCGCGCCCTTCTGGCTACCCCGCGCCTTTGCTGCAGCCGCATCGCCAGCCGCCACGTCCGACTACTCAATCGCACCCGGCCCGTTTCAGCCGAACTGGGAATCATTGGAGCAGAATTACCATCTCCCCGACTGGTATCGCGATGCCAAGTTTGGCATCTGGGCTCATTGGGGTCCGCAGTGCCAGCCCCGGCAGGGCGATTGGTATGCCAAGTACATGTACGTTCAAGGCAGGCCGCAATACAAGTTCCATGTTGAACACTATGGGCATCCCTCAAAATTCGGATTCAAAGATGTCATTAACGAATGGAAGGCAGACCAATGGGATCCGGCAACGCTCATCGAACGGTATAAACGCGCCGGAGCCAGATTTTTTGTTTCAATGGCCAACCACCACGACAATCTCGACATGTTTGATTCGAAGTTTCAGACATGGAATTCGGTCCGAGTGGGTCCCAAGAAGGACATTGTGGGAACCTGGGCCGCACTTGCTCGCAAGGCCGGTCTGCCTTTCGGCGTAAGCGTTCACTCAGCCATCGCCTGGAGATGGTATGAAGACGCACAGGGCAGTGATAAAACCGGGCCTCTGGCAGGGCTTCCCTATGATGGCAAGTTGACCAAGGCCGATGGCAAGGGCTTGTGGTGGGAAGGTCTGGATCCGCAAGACTTGTATGCCCAGAACCACGCCATCGGCGCGCCTCCCGACCAAGCCTATGTGACGAAATGGTTCAACCGCACCAAAGACCTGCTCGATAAATACCGTCCCGACCTGCTCTATTTCGATGACTCCCAGCTTCCTTTGGGAGACGCCGGGCTGAACATTGCCGCACATTTCTTCAACGCCAATCAACAGTGGCACAATGGCAAGCTCTTGGGTGTCATAACTTCGAAAGGCCTCTCGCTGGAGCAGCAGAAGGCAATCGTCAATGATCTCGAACGCAACATGACGATCGACCAGTTGAAAACGCCCTGGCAAAAGGATCTTTGCATCGGCGCCTGGCATTACAGCGACGATCGCTATCGGAGCGGCTATCACTCGCCGCGGAGCATGATCAATTTGTTGGTGGACGTGGTCAGCAAGAACGGTACGTTTCTGCTCAACATCCCGCTGCCCGGAAGTGGTCAAATTGACGACAAGGCCAGCGCTTTCCTCGACGAGATGACCAGGTGGATGAGCGTCAACAGCGAGTGCATCTATGACACCCGCCCCTGGGTAATCTACGGCGAAGGTCCGTCCGTGAAGAACGACGCCACTGCCAAAGACAGCGCCGTCAACCCGCCTCGCGGCATCGGTCCCAACTACACCGCTCAAGACATCCGTTTCACCACGAAAGGCGACATCCTGTATGCGGTGGCCATGGGCTGGCCGGAAGGCGGCAAGTTGAATATCAAAGCCCTGGCGTCCAAGTCGGCTCATTATCCCGGCGAGATTGGAAGCGTTCAACTGCTGGGTTCTTCCGGGAGACTCGAAATTGTCCGCGACGAAAACGGGTTGACGATCAGCATCCCGGGAAACGGAAATTCCAATTACGCGACGGCGTTGAAAATCATCCCGAAAGCATGATCCACTTTTGGCCGTGCCGCGTTTCGGCCAATATTAGGAGCGTGCGCAAACCGGCAACGTGTTTTCTTCCATGCAAGCACGGATCAAAACATTTGGAACGCGAAGCCGGATGTTTGACGGATGCGCTTGGCTGCTCGTCGCGTTTCTTTGTTCCAGCGGCGCGCTGGCGGGGGACAAGTTTGCCGCCGTCCCTGAAAGACTTCAGGCGTTTGTCACCAACGGCGAAATCTCCGGGGCGGTTGCGCTGGTCGCCACGAGGGATCGCGTGCTGCATCTTTCCGCCGTGGGCCAAAGCGATCTGGCGTCAGGGCGAAAGATGGAGACGAATGATCTTTTTTGGATCGCATCCATGAGCAAGCCGGTCACGGTCGTTGCGGTCGCGATGCTCGCGGACGACGGCAAGCTGGGCTTCGATGATCCGGTTGGAAAATATCTGCCGGAATTCCGCGACATGTGGGTGGCCGGGGAGCAGACGGCGGAGCAGCGCGTGCTGGTGAAGGCCGCCCGGCCGATCACGTTGCGCGATTTGCTCACGCACACCAGCGGCCTCGGCGAATATCGCGTGACCGATCCGCATTGGACGCTTGCGGCGATGAGCAAAGTCCTCGCGCGCGAGCCGCTGCGGTTTCAACCCGGCACGCGCTGGAGTTATTCGACGGCGGGCATGGACGCGCTCGGGCGGGTCGTGGAAGTGGTGAGCGGAATGCCCTACGCCGGGTTTCTTCAAAGCCGGCTCTTCGATCCGCTCGAAATGAAGGACACGACCTTCTGGATTTCCCCTTCGCAGAAGGAACGTCTCGCGCAATCCTATGTTCGGAATGCGCAGTCTGGAAAACTGCAGCCGGCGGCCATTGACTATATGTATGGCGGCGCAGTGACGGATCATGAACGACCGGCCCTGGGCGGCGCGGGCCTTTTTTCCACAGCGGAGGACGTGGCCAGATTTTATCAAATGACGCTGAATCACGGCCTGGGGAATGGGCGGCGGATACTCAAGCCGGAGACCGTTGCCGAAATGACGCGCAAACAAACCGGCAACCTCCGCGCGCGGGCCGGCATGCCGTGGGGTCTAGGATTCTGCGTCGTTGAAGACCCGGCGCAGATGGAGGCGAATTCAACGCTTTCACCAGGCACATTCGGTCATGGCGGCGCATTCGGCACGCAAAGCTGGGCTGACCCCGCGCGCGGCATTATTTATGTGTTGATGATTTCGCTCGACAAATTGCAACCCACCCCCGACGATTCCGCCATGCGCCGCGCCTACCAACAGGCCGTCGCTGGCGCGCTCGATGGAAAATAAAAGCGTGCAGACCGCCGCTTATGAAAACTCGACTCACACGCCGTAAATTCCTGAAAACATCCGCGTTCGCCACCGCCGCCGGTCTGACCGCGCCACTATGGCAGTCGCGGCTGCTCGCTGCTGCTGCCGCATCCTTGCTGCGTGCCGCCGTTCCCACTCGAAGAATTGCGCCAGGTCCGTTCAATGGAACACGCGAATCGCTCAATACTTACCTCGTGCCGGATTGGTTTCGCAACGCCAAGTTCGGCGTCTGGAGTCACTGGGGGCCGCAATCCGCGGCCGAGTATGGCGATTGGTACGCGCGACGGATGTACGTCGAGGGGGAGCCACAATACAAACACCACCTCGAGCATTACGGCCACCCTTCGAAGACGGGCTTTGCGGACGTCATCAAGTCATGGAAAGCCGACAAATTCGACGCGGACTACCTCGTCGGCCTCTATAAAAAAGCCGGAGCGAAGTATTTCGTCAGCATGGGTGTCCATCACGACAATTTCGACCTGTGGAACTCAAAGTTTCAATCACGTTGGAATGCAGCGGCCAGCGGCCCGAAGAAGGACATCGTCGGGCTTTTCAAGAAGGCGGCCGAACAGCACGGCCTGCGTTTTGGCGTCAGCGAGCACCTTTCAAACAGCTTCTGCTGGTTTGGGACGGCGCACAGCAGCGACAAGACCGGCCCGCTCGCGGGCGTGCCTTATGATGGCAATGATCCGCAGTACGCCGATCTCTACCATGACTACAGCCAAATGCCGGCGGACTTCGTCCAAAAGGTGGTTAATGCACCTGCGAAGGGCGCGATAGCAATGAGCCGCGAAGGACCTGATTCGTGGCGGGCCAACTATTTCGAGCGCATCATGGATCTCGTCACCCAATACGAGCCCGATCTCCTCTATACCGATGGCGGGATTCCATTCGGTGATGATGGTCTCACGCTCGTCGCACATCTTTACAACACGAGCGCACGCCGTCATGGCGGTAAAGTCGAGGCCATCTACAACAGCAAGAGCCGGCCCGACGCGGCCGCCGGCATGTGCGTGCTCGACGTGGAGCGGGGTTTGGTTGACTCCATCTGGCCGCGCTCGTGGCAGACGGATACCTGTGTCGGCAACTGGCACTACGATACCCGGGCCAGATACAAGACCCCCAAGCGCGTGATCGACATGCTGGTGGACATTGTCAGCCGCAACGGCAATCTCCTGCTGAATTTCCCGCTGCCCAACAATGGCATGCTCGACGCAAAGGAACTGGCCATCCTCGATGGCATCACCGCGTGGATGGCGGTGAACAGTGAAGCGATTTACGCAACCCGACCGTGGAAAATTTTCGGCGCCGGCCCGGGTTCGGAGATCAAGCCGCCGCCCGGCCAGCAGTTCAACGAGAACAGCCGGCAGGACTTCACCGCCGAGGAAGTGCGCTTCACCACCAAAGGCGGCACGTTATATGCCTTTTTCATGGGTTGGCCAGAAAACGAGATCGTCATCGCCCCGCTGGCCACCGGCAGCCCGAACGTAATCGGGAAAATCGAAAGTGTTGAACTCCTCGGCTATCCGGGCAAGCTCGAATGGAAACATGATGGCAATGGACTCACGGCGCAACTGCCCGTCCAACAGCCCTGCGAGCATGGGTATGCCTTGAAAATTACCGGCCTCGCGACCGCCTGAACGCGCCGTAGGTCATATGGGAAATGTCGAATGAAAGATTCCGGCTTATCAGGCATGAATCCGTGGCGTCCATTTCCGCCCTTTGGGCGGGAATGATTTACCTTGTGTCTTCAACGAAAATGATCGCATAGAAGGTTGCATGAAAGAATTACTACGAATCGGATGGAAAATTATTAAGGCGGCGTTGTTTGCCATGGGCGGTCTGGCGGTGTTCGGAGTGTTGCTGGCCGCGACTGCAGCCCTTTTGAGGTCAGGCGGGCATAAAATCGCAGACAAATCGGTGTTGGTTTTCAACCTCGATACGCAGATCACGGACCGGCCGACAGATAAATGGGCTCACGTGCTGGCCCGCTTCTTCGAGCGTGGTCAGTCAACCCTCCAGTTGCGCGCGGCGACCATCGCCCTCCGCGAAGCCGCCCGGGATGCGCGCATCTCGGGGCTTTATCTTCACGGCAACCTGCGCACGGACGGGTATAGCTCCGGCTACGGCGCGCTCAAGGAACTGCGGGAAGCCATCCAGGACTTCCAGAAGAGTGGCAAGCCGGTCATTGCCTATATTGCCAACGCCAGCAACCGGGATTACTACCTTGTGTCCGCCGCAGACCAGATTCTGTTGAATCCCTTTGGTCTGCTAGCCTTCCGTGGTCTGGCGGCAGAGGGCATTTTCTTCAAGGGCGCAGCCGACAAGTACGGCTTCGAATTCACGCCTGTCCGACATGGCAAGTACAAGTCGGCCATCGAACCGCTCACAAGGGAGGACTTCAGTCCCGAAAACCGCGAGCAGATCGAAGCGCTCCTCAAAGCCATCTGGGGCGAGATGCTCAACACAGTTGCCGGCGCGCGCAAACTCGCGCCGGAACAACTCCAAGCGGTGGTGGACAAGGAAGGCTTGATCAGCGCCCAGACAGCCAAGGCCCAGAGTCTGGTCACGGAACTGGCTTATGAGGGGCAGGCGCTCGACAAGTTACGCCAACTGACTGGCAAGACGACGAAAGACGAGCCGTTTCCCCAAGTTTCCATCGCCAAATACACTCGCGAAGCTCAATACGCCGCAGCTCGCAGGCAGCATGGCAAGGATAAGATTGCCGTCATTTATGCCGAAGGCATGATCATCGACGGCGAAGGCAATCCGGGGGCGGAAAGCCAGGTGGCGGGCAACCAGTTCGCGCGAATGATTCGAGAGTTGCAGCAGCGCAAGGATGTAAAGGCAGTAGTACTGCGCGTGAACAGTCCTGGCGGCAGCGCCCAAGCTTCCGAGGTCATACTGGACGAGCTTCGCCGGTTCAATTCCGAGCGGCCGGTCATTGTTTCGATGGGCACGGTGGCGGCTAGCGGTGGATACTTCATTTCCATGGCGTCGCGCCGGATCATCGCCGAGCCCAGCACCATTACGGGCTCGATCGGGGTGTTTGGCCTGGCGCTCAACCTGCAGAAAATCGCCAATGACCATGGCATCACGTTCGACGCCGTCAAGACCGGCGCGTTGGCCGACCTGGGCACAATGTCGCGGCCCATGACACCTGAGGAGCAGGCCGTGATCCAGAACCGGGTGGACCACATCTATGATGAATTCGTCCAGCGGGTGGCGCTGTGCCGCAAGCTGACGACAAACCGCGTGGACGAGATTGCTCAAGGCCGGGTCTGGTCCGGCGCGGATGCGCTGAAGACCGGCCTGGTGGATGAACTGGGCGGTCTGCAACAGGCCATCGCCGTCACCGCCCAAGAGGCCAAACTGGGTACCAACTATTCGGTGGTCGAGTTTCCGGCGAGGAAAGGGTTCCTCGAAGAACTGTCCGAGACGCTCCACGGAGACAAACAGCCGCTGGCCAAAAACGACCTCGCCGGTCGCATTATGCAAGAAGTGATGCAGGAATGGCGCTGGCTTTCGGGTTTCAACGATCCGCACGGCATTTACACGCGCCTGCTGTTCGATTTGGAGTTGAACTGAAACGGAATGGCTCCATAAACCCTTGCCTCGGGGGCAGTGTACAGCGGGCAGCTTCACAAATACAACGCAGATGCGTTGACCATCGTCAACGGTCAGCCTACCGTCTCCGGCCATGAAGCGAACACCGCTTTGCCTGGCCATGCTCATTGCTGTCGTCCCCTTCGCCTTCACGGCTAATAGTTCGGAAATCCGAGTCTACTTTTCACCGCACGGTGGTTGCACGGAGGCCGTCGTCGAGGCGCTTGAGAAGGCTCGCCTTATGTCCCGTTCAAGTTAAAACAAGGTTGGAGGAACGCCATGAAAATGACCCGCAGAACCGCCCTCCGGCTTCTCGTCGGCACCGGCGCCGCCATGTGCCTGCCCAAAGCCTTCGGCCAAGCTGCGCCCGCCGCCGCCAGCGGCCCAGCCAGCGCGCCGAGCCTGCCCCCCGCGCCCACGCCGATAGTCGCCCCACCGGGCTTCGGCGTTGCGGAAGGGCCGTTCAAGCCCACGCTGGAATCCCTTTCCGCTTTCCAGGTTCCCGACTGGTATCGCGATGCCAAGTTTGGCATCTGGGCGCACTGGGGCCCGCAATGCCAGCCCGAACAGGGCGACTGGTACGCGCAAAACATGTATCTGCCGAATCATGCGGTCTATAAGTTCCATGTGCAGAAATACGGCCATCCGTCGAAGTTCGGCTTCAAGGACGTCTGCAACGAGTGGAAGGCCGACAAGTGGGATCCCGCCGCCCTCATCGCCCTGTACAAGAAGGCCGGCGCCAAATTCTTCGCGGCCATGGCCCACCATCACGACAACTTTGACAATTTCGACTCGAAGTACCAGCCGTGGAACAGCGTCAAGATCGGGCCCAAGAAGGACATTGTCGGCGGCTGGATGAAGGCGGCCCGCGACGCGGGATTGCGGTTTGCGATTTCGAGCCACGGCGACCGCGCCTGGAGTTGGTGTCAGGCGGCACAAGGCTCCGACACGACGGGCCCCCTGGCGGGCGTGCCGTACGACGGCATCATGACCAAGACCCAGGGCAAGGGCCTGTGGTGGGAAGGGCTCGATCCGCAGGACATATACGCCCAGTATCACACGGTGGGTAAATACAATTGGGCGCAGGCTGGCAATCCCCCGATCGACAAGGTTTACTGTGAGAAGTTCTTCAACCGCATCATTGATCTGATCGACAAGTACCAGCCGGACATTCTGTATTTTGACGACACGGTGATGCCGATTTACCCCACCAGCGACGTCGGCCCGCGCATCGCCGCGTATCTGTACAACACGAACCTGGCGCGCAAGGGCAAACTGGAAGCGGTGATGACGGGCAAGGACCTCACCGGTGCCAACGCCCCGTGGCGCAAAGCGCTGGTGTACGACATCGAGAACGGGGTCTCCAGGGGCGCCGAACCCATCCCCTGGCAGACCGACACGTGCATCGGCTCGTGGCACTATAAGCGGAGCCGCTTCGAGCAGCACCAGTACAAGTCCGCGCTCCAGGTCGTGCAGATGCTCATCGACATCGTCAGCAAGAATGGAAACCTGATGCTCAGCATTCCCGTCCGTGGCGAGGGCACCATCGACGACGATGAAGTGCGGGTTCTCGAAGGCATTGCCGCGTGGATGAGCGTGAACAGCGAAGGCATCTACGCCACGCGCCCGTGGAAGGTCTTTGGCGAAGGCCCTTCCACGACCGTCGTGCCGGCGCGCGGCCAGTTCGTCACATACACGTCCGAGGATGTCCGCTTCACGGCCAAGGGCGACACGCTCTATGCGTTTGTCCTGTCATGGCCCGAATCGCGCAACGCCACGATCAAAACTCTTGCAAACAATTCACCACAGATCGCCGGCCAGAAAATCACGGATGTTTCGCTGCTCGGTCACAAAGGCAAACTTGATTGGTCGCAAACCGCCGATGGTCTGACCGTAAAGCTGCCGGAAAAAGCGCCGAGCGAATATGCGGTCACGCTGCGGATCAAAGGGCTGGTCGCATGAACGTCTTGAACTGGAACCTCACCGCGATTTTTCCATGAGAACAAAAAATTATCGCCTGAATCATTCACGAAACATCGCGCTCAGCGTGGTGGCAATCCTGACGGCAACACTGTCGTTGACGGTCTCCGCGCAGAATGCGGCGACGAATTCCGTCACCGCGACGGCCGCTCCCTCCAATGCGACGGTCTGGACCGGCCGCGATACCCCGGAACTGATCGCCGCCGCCCTGAAAAACGTCCCCGCCGTCCCCCCCGGCCCTTTTGAAGAAACCTGGCAATCTATCCAGCAGAACTACAAGGATCCCGACTGGTTCCGCAACGGCAAGTTCGGCATTATGATGCACTGGGGGATCTATTCGGTGCCGGCGCATCAGAGCGAGTGGTACGTCCGCTACATGTACGGCGGCAATGCCGGCATCATGCAGTGGCACACCGAGCACTTTGGTCCGCCAACCAAGTTCGGCTACAAGGATTTTCTCCCCATGTACACCGCTGCCAAGTGGGATCCCGACGCTTGGGCCACCCTCTTCAAAAAGGCTGGCGCCAAATATGTCCTGGCCCCCGGCGAGCATCACGACGGGTTCTCCAACTGGGACAGCGCGATCAATCGATTCAACGCCAAAAACTTCGGGCCCAAGCGAGACCTTGTCGGGGACCTCATCAAGGCGCTCGAAAAAGTCGGCCTTAAGACCGGAATCTCCGATCATTCCAGCTTCCATTTCGTGTTTATTCCCGCTCTTCCCGGCAGCGATGAATACGACCCGCAGTGGGCCGACTTCTACAGCGCCGCGGACCGAAGCAATACGGCCCGGATCAAATTCATGCACGACTGGGTCGCAAAAAGAATTGAAACCATCGACAAATACCATCCCGACATGCTGTGGTTCGATATGAACGGCGACCGGCCTTGGGATCCTCTTAAGCTCCGGGTGTCCGCGTATTACTTCAACCGCGCCAAACAATGGGGCAAGGAAGTGGCCATCAGTGCCAAAACCGATGCGTGGCTCGAAGGCCAAATCATGGACTACGAACGCGAGGGACGGGCGCCGATGGAATTGACCGATTGGGTCTGGCAGCCCGACGATCCCATCGCCAACAAATTCGGCTATATTGAAGGGCTCAAGCCTTACCCAGCCGACCAGTTTGTCTGGAAGATCATTGAGAACGTGAGCAAGAACGGCAATCTCTTGCTGAACGTCTCCCCTCGGGCCGATGGGACCATCCCGCAGGAGCAACAAGACGTGCTGCTTGAGATTGGCAAATGGCTGGATGCAAACGGTGAGGCGATCTACGCCACGCGCCCGTGGATCAAGTATGGAGAAGGCCCCGCCGCGGACGCGGCGGCGGAAACGATGGTCAAGGCGCGCGCGGCCGGGTTTGCTGGCCGGATCAACGGGCAAAACCAGGGAGGCCCCTTGGTGGGCGGAGGAGGGCTACCGCGAGCCGGATACAAGCCCCAGGATATCCGCTTTACCACCCACGGTGACACGCTCTATGCGATTGTGATGAGCTGGCCGGGTGAGGAGGCGGTCATTCCTTCGCTGGCCAGCGGCCAGCCGGTGCAGGGAAAAATCGCGAAGGTCGAGTTGCTCGGCCATCCGGGCGCGTTGGAGTTCACGCAGGACGCCGTCGGCCTGCACGTGAAATTCCCCACCGAGAAACCCTGCAACTTCGCCTACGCCTTGAAGATTACCGGCTTGAAGCTCCCGTCCGCTGCCGCCTCGGAGGCCCCAGGCGTAATTCCACAATAAATCCCAACGAAAGGCTTGTCCGCCATGAAAACTCCGTTCACACGCTGCAGGTTCCCCACTCGTCTCGCATTTATCGCACTGTTGGTAGCGCTCCCATCCGTGGCCCTGCCGGCCGAGGAGAAGCTCGGTGCCTTCCGGCCCGGCGACCTCTGGCCCGACGACAAGGGTGTCCACATCAACGCCCATGGTGGCGGCATGTTGCTTCATAAGGGGGTTTACTACTGGTTTGGCGAGCACAGAACCGGCGGTGCTGCGGGCAACAAGACTGACGGGGTCCACGCGTATTCCTCCACGGATTTGTATAATTGGAAAGATGAGGGGATCGTATTCCGACCCTCGGATGATCCGGCGAGTGAAATCACCAAGGGGTGTGTCATGGAGCGCCCGAAAGTCATTTACAACGCAAAAACCAGGAAATTCGTAATGTGGTTTCACTTGGAATTGAAAGGACAGGCTTTCAAAGCCGCACGCGCAGCAGTTGCTGTGAGCGACCGGCCCACGGGTCCTTACACCTATCTCGCTTCCTTCCGCCCCAACAAGGGCATCTGGCCCATCAACATCACCGAGCAGGACAAGACACCGCAGAATCCCGAGCCGGGCCTATCGAGGTTGCAGACGGCGATAGCCGGCCACTACTTGCGCCGGGATTACGAGCTCGGACAGATGTCGCGTGACATGACAATTTTCGTGGACGACGACGGAAAGGGCTACCTCATCACCTCCGCCGAGGAAAACGCGACCCTGCACATCGCAGAATTGTCCGACGACTACCAGGGCTTCAGTGGCAAATGGTCCCGTGCACTGGTCGGGGATTCCAATGAAGCCCCGGCCCTGTTCAAGCACGGTGGAATGTATTATATGATTTCCTCCGGCACGACGGGGTGGAGGCCCAACCCTGCGCGGTCCGCCGTCGCCGACTCTATTTTTGGTCCGTGGACACGTCTGGGCAATCCCTGCCGTGGCGCGCCCGAACAAAACGCAACCACTTTCGAGTCACAAAGCACTTACGTGCTGCCTGTGCCGGGCAAACCCGACACCTTCATCTTCATGGCCGATCGCTGGCGTCCGCAGGATGCGATCGATGGCCGCTACATCTGGCTGCCAATCGAATGGGAACAGGACAAGCCGATCATCAAATGGCATGACAGTTGGAAACTCACCGACCTCGGCCGCAACCCATGAAAACAAAAGTGAATTCTCTGCAGGGATGCAAACGTATCGCACTTGCCGTCTTTTGCTTGGCTGCCTTGCTGGCGACAGTGCGGGCACAGACATTCACCGAAACTGCCGAGCAACATCAGGCGCGGATGGCAGCTTGGCGAGAGGCGCGATTTGGCTTGTTCATGCACTGGGGGCTTTACTCAATCTTGGGGCGTGGCGAATGGGTGCAGTGGAATGAGCAGATACCCGTGAATGAATACGCAAAGCTGGCCGACCAGTTTAATCCGACGAATTTTGACGCAAAGGCCTGGGTGGCCATCGCCAAGTCGGCGGGCATGAAATACATGGTCCTCACGACCCGCCACCACGACGGCTTCGCACTCTTCGACGACCCCGGTAGCGATTTCACAAGCGTCAAAACCGCAGCTCACCGAGATTTCGTTGCCGAGTATGTCAAAGCCGCCCGCGCGGAGGGAATGCTGGTAGGGCTTTATTATTCGCCACTGGACTGGCGGTTCCCCGGTTTCTTCTTCCCCGACTTGCAGCTTAAGAACGCCGAGGAGATGCGCGACCAATATCACCGCCAGGTGCAGGAACTCATGTCGAATTACGGGAAAATCGACATCCTGTGGTTCGACGGCGGAGAGCAGAACTGGCTGGGTTTTGGCGGGCAATGGGTGTCCGGCGCCCAGTGGCAGAAACGGCCCCGGGGGCAGCCTTATCGAGGGCGCTTCAACTGGCAGTCTGATCAAGTCTATGCCATGCTCCGCAGGCTTCAGCCCGGCGTAATCATTAATGGCCGGGCCGACATGCCGGAAGATTTTCATTCGCGTGAAGGCGACCGGGCTCTGGGCGACTTTGACTCGGAGCATCCTTGGGAGTTATGCACGACGTTGGCTGGTGGCGTTTGGGGATGGAAAGACAATGCCTCGGTCAAGCCGTTGCGCGACTGTGTGCAGCTTCTCGTCAAAGTCGTGGGGCGGGATGGCAACTTCCTCCTCAATGTTGGTCCTCGGCCGGACGGCCGGATTGATCCGCCCCAGGCCCAGCGGCTGAAAGAAATCGGCTACTGGCTGGGCAAATACGGCGAGAGCATCTATGGCACCCGCGGCGGCCCCTTCCTGCCGGGCGCCTACGGCGCTTCGACCTATCGCAATCAGAAAATCTATGTGCACGTTCTCGATTGGGCGGGTGCGAGCAAGTTGCTCTTGCCGGTAATTCCGGCGAAGGTCATCCGCGCTTCTCTATTGGCCGGCGGAGAGACTGGTTTTGCCCAGACTGAACAGGGCATCGAGATTTCCGTGCCGCCCAGCGTTCAAATCGACATGGATACCGTGGTCGTGTTGGAACTGGACCAGCCGGCGAGTCGACTCACGCCCGTGGCCCCAATTTCAAACTGACATTCTGGGCGTGTCACGTGTTGAGCCATCCCTTATCGTTTGCAAATAGGAACCCTATGAAACCAAAATCCCTCACACTTCTGCTTGCTCTTGCGGCTCTGTCGCGTTTGTTTGCCGCTGACGCTCCTTCGGCTATACAAACTCAACAGGTGTTGATGGCCCCGCCCGCCGCCGGGCTGCCGGCTTACCCGGCGGTCGTCCGCCAGGAACCTCGCGCTCAGAGCGAGGCGCGGCTGAAATGGTTCTGCGAGGCGCGCTTCGGGATGTTTATCCATTGGGGCGTCTACGCGGTGCCCGCCGGCAGTTGGATGGGGAAGCCGGTGAGCGCCGAATGGATCATGAACCGCGCAAAAATTCCCGTCGCGGAATACAGGGCGCTGGCGAAAGACTTTACTGCGGCGAAATACGATCCGAAAGCATGGGCCCAACTCGCCGCAGACGCGGGCATCAAGTACATCGTCATCACCGCCAAACACCACGAGGGATTCGCCTTGTATGATTCCAAGTTCTCCGACTGGAATGCAGTCAAAGCCTCGGGCGCCAAACGCGATCTGCTGCAGCCGCTCGCCGATGCTGTCCGCGCGAAGGGGATTAGATTCGGCACCTACTACTCGCAGTCACAGGACTGGGTGAACATCGGCGGCGGCAAGGGCAATACACAGCCTTGGGACGAGGAACAAAAGAGAGGATCGTTCGATGAGTATTTGGCCAGGATTTCACTGCCGCAGGTACGCGAGATTTTGGAGAAATACCATCCCGACATACTCTGGTGGGACACCGAATACCAGATGACACCCGAGCGCGCCAAAGCATTTTTTGACCTTGCTTGTTCCTACCCGAATCTGCTCATCAACAGCCGGTTGGGCGGCGGTGTGCTTGGAGATTTCCGGACCTCGGAACAACGCATCCCTGCCAGCGCCATGTTGGGGCGGGCTCTCGAAGTCAACATGACCATCAACGGCTCCTGGGGGTACAACGCGAACGACACGAGGTGGAAATCCGCGCACCAACTCATCCAGAACCTTTCGGACATCGTCAGCAAGGACGGCAACTATCTGCTGAATGTCGGGCCGACTGCCGAAGGCGTGATTCCCGAGCCCGAGGTTGAACGCCTGATGGCCATGGGCCGGTGGTTGAAGACCAACGGCGAGGCGATCTACGCGACCGAGGGCAGTCCCTACACCAAGCCGCTCGCTTGGGGTCGTACCACGCAGAAAGCCCGTCCCGATGGCGGTGCCACCCTTTATGTGCACGTCTGGGAGTGGCCGTCCGACGGCAAAATCCTGTTGCCCGGAATCAAACAAAGCCCCCGCTCGAGTCGGCTGCTGGCTGGCGGTGCGGCGGTATCCTCAGTGCCGACGCCCGAAGGCCTCGTCGTGACCCTGCCAGGTTCCGCGCCGGACCCGGATGTATCGGTCGCCGCGCTGGAATTCGACAGCCCAATCCAAATCATGTCTGCTGCTCCATTGCCGGCTGATACGGGCGTGTCGGGAACGCTTGCCGATCCAAGTGGCGCGACTTCGCCGCACTGACCCGCTGGATTCTCTCGTGAGTTAAAGTAGCCAGTTAACGGGCTGTTGAAAAAGGTATGTTGGTGCGAAAAACTATGCAAATTCCCCAATGTTTTCGGGGGTCAGTTTTCGGTTTTAAGCGTTTTTCAAAACCCTGTTAAAGTGGTCAGCCATTGCCAATTGACCTATGGACGGGCGTTCGATAATGCTGGCGGCGTGCCACGAGGGATACGAGTGGAGTTTGCGGGGGGCCGTTTATCATGTGATGGCCCGCGGCAACGAGCGCAAAGCGATCTTTCACGACCAGAGTCAATGGCTGATAAGCATCTAAAGGTCGTGAAGAAGAAGGCTTCGGTTATGGCACATTGGCTCCAACCCTTAAGTCAAAGGAAAGGAGTCAGTCATGCCGACCGAAGCCCCGCAGAGTTTATACGCAGGCTTGGACCTGCACAAACGCAATGTTGTTCTGTGGTCTCATCGACCAGGAGGGCAAGCCGATCTACCGCCGTCGCCTGCCTGCCGAGTTGCCGATGATCCTGCAAGCACTCCAACCGTATCGCCCGCAGTTGAAAGCCATCGCCGTGGAATCGACTTTCAACTGGTACTGGTTGGTCGATGGCCTGCAAGAGGCGGACTATCCTGTGCGCCTGGCCAACCCGGCCGAGATGGAGAAGTACAGCGGACTGAAACAGACCGACGACGAAACCGACGCGCTGTGGCTGGCCGAGATGTTGCGACTGGGCATCCTGCCCACGGGCTACATCTACCCGAAAGCGGAGCGGCCCGTGCGCGACATGTTGCGACGGCGGATGCTGGTTGTACGCCAGGCGACCCAGATGTTGCTGTCCTTGCAGTCGATGGTGATACGGCACACCGGTCAAGAGGTCGGCGCGGCCAAGCTGCAGGGCTGGACGTTGTCGGAAGTGCGCACCACGTTTCTGGATCCCTACTCGCAGCAGACGGCCACGGCGATGTTGGAGTTGCTCGGCGAGCAACGGCGCATTCAACACAGCTTGGAGAAACAAGTGCTGGCGGTGGCCAAACCGACCGGGTCGTTTCAGCGGCTGCTGACGCTTCCCGGCGTCGGCAACATTC
>Ga0326728_10004782_pt1 | contig 39427 bp, 47 predicted proteins | sample MB3enrmetagenome_FD_207602 | JGI IMG/M metagenome (GOLD analysis project Ga0326728, IMG submission 207602) | Lab enriched peat soil microbial communities from McLean, Ithaca, NY, United States - MB31MN | ecosystem: Environmental > Terrestrial > Soil > Wetlands > Peat | place: USA: New York... | reverse complement strand
ACCTTGTTGTTTTCGACGCGACGCTTCGGAGGCACCGTGTGCCCTCCTACTGCTCGGCATGCCGGCCGGAGTATCCACCGATCCGGTCACACGGGAGTGGTCAAGCGCTCCTTCATCACATCACAGCCAGCTTGGTGGCTGCTGTGGACGGCCAAGCTGAAGACATCGACTCGGCGCAGCTACCGGGAGTCGTCAATCTTTACGTCCGGCCACATCTCGGCCACATCCGCCTTGCTCGGCTCACACCTGAAGATGTCGAGAAGATGGGCCGCGTGCTCGCTGAATCCGGGAAGAGTGGCAACACACAACGACTCGCCCGCACGATCCTGCGCCGGGCACTCGGACAAGCCGAGCGCAGAGCCTATGTCGCTCGCAACGTGGTAGCTCTCACAGATGCCCCTGCGGTCAAGGTGGACGAACGACCAGTACTGACGCCCGAACAAGCCAAGCAACTGTTCGACGCCCTGCACGACGACAGGCTGTTGCCTTCATACGTGGTCGCGATCCATACCGGTCTACGTCAAGGAGAGCTGTTGGCGCTCAGGTGGTCCGACGTCGACCTCGGGGCCGGCACTCTCACGGTCACCGGCACCTTGGATCGCAAGATCAGGCAGCGCACCGATCCGAAGACCGACAAGTCCCGGCGCGCCGTGCCGCTCACCCCGCAGGCCATGGAGGCTCTGCAGGTTCACCAGGTCCGCCAGAACCTCGAAGGGACTCAAGGAGGCGACGATCTGGTCTTCACGAGTGCGCGGGGCACGGCCTTGTACGACTCGAACATTCGAAAGCACTGGCACCGGGTGAGCGCCAACCTGGGGCTTCCCTCGATGCCGTGGCACAACCTGCGCCACTCTGCGGCGACGATCATGCTCGCCCAGGGTGTCCCCATCGAGGTCGTGTCCCGTGTGTTCGGTCATGCCTCCATCCGCATCACCGCCGACATTTACGGCCACGTGTCGCCGGAGACCAACAGGCAGGCCGCGGACGCCATGTCCAAGGCTTTGCGATGAAGGACTGCCGACGAGATCCCTACCAGCCGTGCACTCAGCGCAAGCCGTGGCCGATCCCGATGAGGCCTCCTGTGATGCGAGCGCGCTAGCCCAGCAGGACGCCTTCCCCGGCCCAAGCCCTGTGCTTCCTAGAGGCTTTTGTTATGTCACAAGTTATGTCCGAAAATGTAGCCAAGTTGATAGCCATACTGGCTACATTTAGCCGGACTGGGCATAACCGGGCAGCATTGGACTTCAGTAGAAATGCCGATTTACCTGGACTGACGCGTACTAGACACTATCAGCCGGACGGTACAGTCACAGACTGGCAGTCAGGAGGTTCGAGGGTTCGAGTCCCTTCGCCTCCACCATTGGACCCTTACTAGAACCCCCGGCAAAGTAAAGGGCGGCCAGAGGTCCTAACTGGGACACATCTGGACGCCCTTTCTTCTTGCCTTCGGAGGCACTGACGTCGTAGTTCTGAATCTCGTCTCTGGCCCGGATCAGGTCATCGAACGGCGGTCGCAGGCAGGCATCGCTGATCTCACCGTCGTGCACGTAGAGCTTCTCGAAGATGGCGTCGTTCATGTAGCGGCGCTGCTCAGGTGACAGGGACAGGTAGAGCTGCTGGGGGTTGTCCAACAGCCTCAAGGCCTGGTCAACGAGGTGAGCAGCCACCGCCAGTCTCTCGACTCCGTCGTTCATCCGCTCGTCGATCCGAGCTCGCTCGTGCTGGATGTCAGCGAGGCGCATCTTCACTTTGGCAACCGCCATCCCGCCTTCGGCCGCAAGGTCGATCAGGTTCTCCTCCTGCTTGTCCAGGCGAGCCAACTCGCTCTTGAGATGCTTGGCGAGCAGGGTCGAGCCCTTCGTCTCCTCAGCTAGAAGGTCGTTCAGCTTGGAGCGGATGCGGTCGGCGATCTTGACAGGAAAGTAAATGGTTGCGTAGTACTGCTCGATGGCTTCCTCGACAGCATCGGCCTGGCCGTAACGTGATTCGCACAGGTGCTGCTGCTTGCGAACGCAGAAGAAATAGAGGTACCGGCCGCCGTGGCGTCCCTTCGACCACTGCATGAGCATCCGTGACTCCACGCCCTTGTCGTGGCATGCACCGCAGTAGAGATGCCCCTTGAGATAGTGGTGGTGGCGGCGACGGCGGATGCCTTTGCCGCTGCGCTGGTCGAGGATGGCCTGAACCTTGTCGAACAGCTCCTGGCCGATCAGAGGTTCGTGCCAGCCGCGGATCAGATCTCCGTCGTAGCTGACGTAGCCCAAGTAGTACGGGTCACGTAGGAGCAATGCCAGCTTCGACGTCGAGATAGGACCGCCGGCATATTTCCCCTTCCGAGTCCGAAGCCCTCGGATCGTCAGCTCCTCGGCAAGAGATTCCAAGCTGAACTTGCCCGTGGCGAATAGCTCGAAGGCCACCGGGATGAAATGTGCTCGATCCGGATCAAGCTCGACGATGCCGATGTTGCGGCCCTCGCTTGTGTCGCGAGCGTTCCGGTAGCCGAGCTTGGCCAGGCTGATGGTGCCACCCTTTTTTGCCTTGGAGCCCATCTTGTAGGCGATGTCAGCGCCATTGCGGATGATCTGGTACTCGTCAACGGCATTGAGGATCGTCTCGATCATGTCGCCTTCCGGTCCTTCCGGCAGGTCGAAGACCGTCTGGACGATGCGAACGCCCCACTTCTTTAAGTCTCGCTTGGTCATGGCGGCATCGATCGAGTTTCGAAAGACTCGGTTGAACTGGTAGACGACGATGTAGTCGACCTCAGCCTTGTGTTCTTTGATCCAGCTCATCATCTCCTGGAAGACGATGCGCCGCTCGATGTCCTTGGCGCTGCGCCCGGGCTCGACGAACTCCTTGACGATCTCGGCCCCCATGGCGGCGCACTTTGCCTCACAGGCGTCGCGCTGGGCTGGGATAGAGATGCCCTCCGGGTTGTAGTCGGTGTTGACCTGGGAAGAGGAGCTCACCCTCATGTACAAGACGGCTCTCTTGCCGATCACGTTCTCGGTGTTCGGCGATGCGTTGTTGGCACGGTGGTAAACGCGCTTAGCCGCCGGTCTGGTGGCGGTAGCGGTTGTCATGGTTCTCCCTCCCTCTAGGTAGTTAGTTCAAAAACAGAGCGGCGCTCCGCCGATCGTTCGTAGACGACTTTCCTGCGAGCTTTGCTATGCGATAATGGACTATTGGCCCAGTCGCCGATGCACCGCGGTGTCGGATCGATAAGACCGATGGAGTTCAGCCGGACCTGCATGGCTGGTTGTGATACGTCGAAGGCTCTTGCAAGCTCTGGGATGCTTTGCACGCCACTGAAGTAGGCGCGCTCGACCCACGGTCGAGGCATCAGCAAGCAGGCGGCGAAGTAGTCGCACAGCTGCTCGATCATGCGCGCCCGATCAAGATCGGGGAACCCGCTGTAGATGACATCGGCGAAACGGTGGTCGACGATGTGCTTGAACTCATGCGCCAAGCTGAAGCGCTGGCGTCCCCGAGGCTCGCCCGCATTTAGAAGTACTAGCCATCTTTGTGCGGCCCACTGGCTGGCGCCGGAGGCGGGCAGCCCGCGCATGCGTTCCACCTGAACGCGTGGCAGCTCGCTGATGAGCCTTTCTGAAACTGGGGCGTGCTTTACGCCCATCAACTTCAGGAGCCGGGTGGCTTGCAGCTCAGCGATCCGCATGGCCTCGCCGTAGGTCAGAGGACGCAGCGGCACGATGTCGCGCAAGCTGGTGACGACACCCGGGTTCATGCTGCGCCTTTCTTGGCCTCGGACGGCCGTGGCTCGGGCGCTTTCTTCGGTGGGAACACCGGCTGGTCCTTGGGGATGCCGAAGTGGTTTCGTAGTAGCTCGAAGTAGCGCTCCAGGTCGGCTATGGCTTCGCGCGGCAGGTCGTACTTGGCTCGCATGTAGGGCCGAAAGCTCGGCAGACGCCCGGGGATCTCGTAGCCGGCCATGCCGTAAAGGTCTTCCACAGGCACCTCGAGCACCTCGGCGACGAGCTGCAGATGAGCGGGCCTCGGGTTGTGGTACTTGCCCGCTTCTAAATAACTCCAGTAGCTGTGATGCAGTCCAGAGGCATTGGCAGCATCGGTCATCGACATGCCTCGCGCCTTTCGTTGCTCGCGGACGAACTCGCCGAGTTCTTTGTTTCCTTCGAAATCCACCATTTTCTCGCCTCCTTTCCTTACCAATATTTTCGCATTTCCCGTGATTACCGTCAAAAGTATTTATGACAACATTTCTCATGAACAGGTCATTAGTTACAGATAACCGTAAACATTTAGGTGTAAAGGCAGGGGCAATCCGGTTCAGTCAAGAAGCTATGAAATAGCGACTAAAGAGACTGAATGGATTGCTCCCTGCCAGGGATGTTGTTGCTCAGCTACTAGCTGGCTCATCTCCCTTCGACCGGGCGGTCCGCTTCACAGGCGGCCTGAAGCCCATGGGCTTCGGTTCGGTCTTGGCTTCCGGCTCCCTGCTCGACCCGAATAGGGTGGCGATGGCCGAACGCCGTTGGGCGGCGTCGCGCTCGATCTCGTCGAGTGCTGACTGGGCCCGGCTCGTCAGCTCCGGCTGTGACTTCTTCTGCTCGATCCACTGTTCGATTGCCTGGCGGATGGCGTCGGTAATCGTCAGTTCGCCGAGCGTGGCGATCACGCTGAGCTGGGCGTGCAAGTCGTCATCGAGTCTGATGGCTAGTGTCTTCATGACAAAGCCACCTCCCCGACGGGCGACAACTGAGTGGTACGTGTTTCCACGTGTTCCTCCTCGGTGTGGTGCGGCCGGCGAATCCGCGGTTCGGACTCTCCTCTTGAAGCCGCAGGCCACCGACGAGTGGCCCCGCCCATCAGGGCGGGTGGAACAGGAAGACGTTGCCCTCCGATCCGTCGATCGCCAGCAGTGAGCCTTCGATCTGCATGTCGCGGGCCAGCCCTTCGCTGTCGACCCGGACGTAAGGTCGCCACGACTCCGGTACGTGCTCATCGAGCAGGCGATCGATCCCGAGATCGTCGACCAACTCGTCGACGTAGGCCTCGGCCGATTCCCACTCGCCGAGGTAGCAGTCCTCGAACTGGCCGAGCATCTCGTCCTCGTCAGAAAGGAAGTGGGCGAAGGCAGCGAAGGCTTCGCCGTGCTCACCGATCCCGCGCCCGAGCCTGGTGATTCGCTCGACGCTCTCGTACTCCGCCAGTCGCAATGGGCCGAAGTCCTCGTAGTCGAAGATGGCCCACTCCTCGGCGCCCGGTGTCGGTGAAGTTCGAAGCACTTCGTTGATGTCGTTCCACAGGCCTTCCTCTTCTTGGTCGGCTTCAGCCCAGGCGCCGTGAAGGTGCCCGACGCTGTAGTCGCTGAGGCTGGCGATCCAAACCTTCGGTCGCAGTCGTCTTTCTTGTTCCTCACTTGTTCGATCTCGCTCTTGTCGTTCTTCTTCCTCGCTCATGCGGCGTGTCTCCTTTCGTGCTTGTTATTCACCTCCGCCCGCTTGGCTCTAGAGGTCGCGATCCGACCGAATGCCAGCTCGACGTAGTCCGGCTTCAACTCGATCCCCAACCAGTCCCGCCCCAGCGACTCGGCTACGACAGCCGTCGTGCCGGATCCCATGAACGGGTCGAGCACCAGGCCCGGTCGCCAAGGCGCCTCGCAGCTGCAAGCCGGCTCCAGTTCGCTCCGTTCGTGGAGGTTCAGCCAGACCTCTGGGTGGCGCATCACGTAGCCATCGCGCGGCGTCGGCACGCGACTTCCGGCTACCTTCGAGCAGCTAACCCGGGACCATGATTTGCCGCACGACTGGCACACTCGTTCGGGACAGGTGGCGAGGATCGGCCGGTGGATCAGGCTCTCAGGGAATGTGGCGAAATGGGCACCGCGGTAGCCGGCGGTAGCCACGCTCCAGACGTCGCCCGGGTTCTTGCCCAAGAAGTGACCACTGCGGCCCTCGGCCCGAGCCTTCAGCAGCCCGTCGTTACTGCCTGCCAGTGGTCCGGCCCACTCAGGCCGCTTGCCGCCGTGGTACTTCAAGCTCCGACCATCAGGAACGTTGGCAACGCGCTTTGAGGCGTGCGGCACCCTGATGGCATCGAGGTCGAAGAAGTACTGGGGCGATCGCACCACCAAGTAGAGCGCCTCCCAGCTGCAGGTCAGCCGATCTCGGACCGAAGCCGGCATCGGGTTGGGCTTGGCCCACACCACCTTGTTCCTGACGATCCAACCAGAAGCGGACAGAGCCGTCAGGACTCGTTCCGGTGCCAACAGCAACGACTTGGACGGAGCACCGTATTTCTCGTGGCGGGAATAGCCGTCGCTCAGGTTCAGCCAGGCGCTGGCACGCGGTTTCAGGACTCGTGCCAGTTCATCGAAAACCACGAGCAGCTTGCTCACGTAGTCGTTGACCGTTTCCTCGGTGCCGATCTCGTCTTCACCGGCGTCGTAGCGGCGAAGCAAGAAGTACGGCGGACTGGTGACGACGGTGTCGATCGAGTTCTCCGGCAGCGTTTTGAGAACGGCGCGGGCCTCGCCGGTCAGGATGCGGTTGCGAGCGATCATGACGCCGTCTCCGAAGCACCTGCCGCCAGCGACCCGCCGATTAGCAGGCTCGCCGCCGTGCCAGCGGTGACAACCACGAACAGCCTCCACCACTCGGCGCTCAGACGAGTGACGGCACTAACGACTTCCTTCTTGCGATCCTCGCTCGGGACAACGAACACCACGAGGGGGAAGACGTCGCTCTCGGCTTGCTCGCGTCCGGACTGGTAGTAGCTGACATATGCCCGAGCTTTGGTTTCGATTCGTCGCGGGCGTTCGCTGTCGCAGTCGATCTCGATGAAGTAGTGGTCTTCAAACTCGCCGCTGGCGATCGACAGGTAGGCGTCCGGCTTCAGCCAACGAGGGCTGCCGCCAGGACCGAAGTAGCGCCGCCAGCAGAGCGGTTCGCCCAGGATTTCCGCGACTTCCGCGGCGTCAGTTCGTTCCAGAATCCTCAGGTCGGTGTACAGCTGAGCTAGCGCCAGGCCGTGACTGACGAACTGACTGCCGGGCTCGCTGCGCTGCCAGTAGCGCCGCTTGCCGGGATGCAACAGCCGTTCGCCGATCAGCTCACTCAACACGTAGCAGTAGCCGTCGCTCCCAGCGTGACGACCGCCGACTTGTCGGTCTAAGCGACGGAGCACGCCATGGTCGACCATCTCTGCGAGCTCTCGCCGGGCCAGGCGTGCCGATAGGCCATCACCGTCGTAGTGGACCCCCTTCAGTTGCCGACCACTCATGACGCCTATGGCATCGACGTCGGCCATGACGTCCCTCTGACGATCGGAGAGAGATGCCCGAACGGATTCGAGACGCCCCTTCGTCACGTAAGGACCCCGTCTCACGCCCGGTCTCCTGCCAAAGGCATATTCTCCCTATGAGTCACCTGCGAATTCGCGCTGCCCACTACCACCACGCAGGCAGAAGAGTTCTGACTGCTCGATCCGACCGGAACAGAGACGAAGCGGCTCATGACCGACCCCCGTTCGGCCTGGAGCTCCGGTTCCTGCGGGCGACAGGCCCGTGTCCGCCCGCTTGCTGGCGAGCCCGGAGGGCCGCTTCCACGTCGTCACGGGCGACGCCGTAGCGCTGTCGGGCTGCTTCGACCACCTCGTTCGGATCGCTACAGGTCGGCGGCGCTGGTCGAGCGTCGACAGTTGCCGGGACCTGCGTGGTGCCGCCGGCGAACAGCTGGGCGGCCATCTCGTACCTGCCGAGTCCCATGAGGTCGTCGGCTGTCAATACCTTGCCCATCTCGCGGGCCATCAAGACGGCATCGGCCGCCGGTAGCTGGAAGACGATGTGAGAACGGGTGTCAGCTAGTACTGCTTGCTTGAGGTCGTCAGGTAGCTGCGAGATGTGTTGATGGGCGAGCGTCAGCCCGAGGCCCAAGCCCCGGGCTTCGGCCAGGACGTTGCTCATCGGGATTGGCAGGTGAACGAGGTTCTGCCACTCATCGAGGTAAGCCATGCACGGCCGGCGTCTGTCGCTTGGTAGTCCGGCCCGAGCCTTGGTGGCGTTCCACAGCTCGGCCACGACCAGAGCGCCGAACAGAGCCGCCGCCTCGTCGCCCAGCAGCCCTGAGGCCAGCGAGACCAGCAGCACCTTGCCGCCGGAGAGCACGTCCCGAAGATCGAGCTTGGGGTTGCTCTGGCCGATGACCGCCCTGACTCTCGGCCGCATGGTGAAGGCGCGTACCTTGTTCAGCACCGGGCCGACAGCCATCATCCGCTCGGCGTCAGACAGCGATTCGTACCAGCCCCAGAAGCTCTCCAGTCCCACAGGGTCGTCGAGTCGGCCCACCAGCCGCCTCCTGTAGCTCGGGTCGGTCAGGATGAGCGACACCTCGCACAGGGTGGTGCCCTTGGCACCGGCCAGCGTCAAGAGCGCGCCCCGAAGGATGTCGTCGAGGCGTGGTCCCCAGGAGTGGCGGTAGAGACTCTTGAAGAGGCCGACGAGATTCTCGACGACGACTTCGGCATGGTCGGCATCGGCCGCGCGCAACGGGTTGAGCCCGACCGGGCGGTCACGATCAGCCGGATCGAGCACGCAAACGTCGTTCATGCGATGCGCCGGAATCCGATTCAGTAGGTCGGTAATGAGGTCACCCTTGGGATCGAGCACGACCACGCCGTAACCGGCATCGAGGTCCTGGGTGATCATGTTCATCAGCAGTGTGCTCTTGCCATAGCCGGTAGGACCGAGCACGTGCAGGTGCCTCAGGCGTGCTGGCAGATCAAGGGCCAAGGGTCGGGTCGATCCGGGGAAGTTACTGTCGCCGATTACCGTGCCGGAAGTAGGTATGGCGGGCGATGGTGCCAGCGGCCGGCAGTTGCCGAGCATCAGGCCGGGAATGGCCACGGCGTCGATCGGCCAGCCGATGAGCCGCGCTAGCTCGGCGGTGTTGTAAGCCCCAGGCCACTCGACGAGCGGAGCGCGTCGTTCGCTCGTACGGCGGGCGACCTCACGGCTGGTGAGCCAGCGCCGCTCAAGATGTGCGCCAGGTGCGCGCAAACTGTGCCAGCCGACTTCTGCTCGGCGCAGCAGCATCCGACCTCTCCTGATCGACGGCGCCTCGACAGCAATACGGCCGACCGCCAGCATCAGGGGCTTTGACTGCTTGGCACGCAAGGCCGCGATGGCCTCGCTGTCATTACCGGAAGACGGTGCGAGCACCGGGAGTTGTTGCGACTGAGGGGACCTGGCTGGGGGAGCCACCGGCGAGACGGGAGCGTGAGGCGTCAGCGTCCATTGGACGACGACGGCCTCCTTGCTCCCGAGGGGATGGAGGCTGGCCAAGAGGGTCGACGACGAGGGTGCGGCGTTGCCCGCCAACTGGCGTTGGTTGTTGCTCAGCCTGTACTCAGCGCCGAGCTGCAGGGGGCGAGACGGCATATCGGTGGGAGTGAACCTCACACCAGGCAGGTTGGCCGTGAGGATGCCCAGCACGCTCTGCTGCCACGATTCGGGTGTGATCAAGTAGTGACGTATGCCAGCTTCGTCGGCCTCGGTCTCGAGAACGACGAACGGCACGGCCAGCCACCGCCGGTACCACGGCAAGAGCAGGCCCGAGAGGCCTGCCAGGAAGTTCTCGACCGATTCGAGCTCCAGCGAGCGCGGGAAACTCAGCCGCACGGCCGTTAGCGAACTCATCAGCTGGCGGCGCATGGTCATGCGCAGCATGGCGACGCCCAGCACTAACAGGGCGCTGATGGTCACGAGCAAAGCAAGTGCGTTGGCGGTCATGACCCGCCTTCTTTCGCCTTCGCCTTTTGGCGCGAGGGTTTCGCCTTGTCAGCCTCCATGTCACGGATCAGGCCGAGGAGGGCCAAAGCGAGCTTCTCGATATCTACTTCGTCACGGCGCTTGGCGGTGATGCGAACTTTCCGACTCACGTATCCCTCCTTTCGTCTACTTCGTGGGACCGGGCGCGGTGACTCAGCGACCACGGTCAAAGGGAGGGGTCACAGTCGCAGCGCCAGATTGGCTTCGGCCGTTCGACTGCGCCCCTCATCTCCGATGTCTCAGGTCATGCGACTTTCGTCAAGGGCTTTCTTGCAGCCCTTCCGCCACTACTTGTGGAAAAGTCTGCCGGATGATCTGGGGCCGCGTAGGACGAACCCAATCAACACAACGAGGAACAAGCCGACCAGGACAGTCGGCAACATGGGGTCGAGAAGATTCCAAATCACACGCGCTGCAGCAGCGATGGCCACCACTAGCAGCAGGACTCTCGTCAGCCCCGTCAGTGACTTCTCCATCATCGATTCCTTGACAGTCGGCTCATAGCTCAAGCATGAGCGTGTGACCTGTTGGGCAGCTGGTTGGCTAACTGGTTGAAACCTGGTTGTCGAGAGCACGGCTCGCGTAGGCTCCCCCTCGTGAGTTTGCCCGCCGCCGCCGTTGAGCTGCCCACGGCCGAGCAGCTGGCCGACGAACTGGAAACTTGGAGGCGCCGAGGAGTGCTGCGACTCGGGAGCGTTCAGCTGCCCGCACTAGGTCGAGCTGCACTCGCTGTCGGTTTGGCAACTTCCAGCTCCGACGCTGCTCAGCCGGCGGTGCTGAAGGAACTCGTCCGTACGGCGATCTCGCCGATCGCTGGCAGCGTGAGCGGTCGTTGCGCCCTGGTGCTTCTCGGATTGGACCCCAATACCTTCGATCTGGCTCCTCACCTGTTGCGGGAAGACGCTGCCGAAATATACGGAGTACGTGTTGAGCGGTTCCGTCGAGAGCCTCAGCGTCAGGTCCTTCTCGTCGTCGCTAACGCCGTCTTGGATGTCGCCACTGCTCACCGAGCACGGTTGACACGACAGGCAATGGAGCAGCGTCACCCGGCTGAAACTCGCCTGGCCGTACAGTGGCTGGAACGCTTTGAGGCATACTTCCGAATCTGGACCCCGGTCTACGGCCTCGGCGCAGACCTAGCGGCCTATCGATCCACTCTGCTCGAACCGGATCGGCAATGGGACCGTGAGGGCGGAGACGCAGTCGAATACACGCAAGAGATGCAGGCAGCGGGCTACGCCACGAGCGCTCTGTTCCACCTCGCCTGCGTTCTCGACACCGAGCGGCGGTTCATCGTGCGCTTCGGCGGTCTCTGGTTGCTCAGCTCACCCGAAGCCGAGGCCGAGGCCAGAGATGCATTACACGCTGTCGTGCACCAGACGGACGCGAACGAACGCGATCAGTCCTGGCTGCGGGTGGCCCTTGACGACGCCCGACGGGAGATGCACCCTTTTCTGTCCCGACTGCAGGAGGATCGCATTGGCAAGGCCGCCCACCAGGACTGGCGACAGTGGCTAAACCAATGCGGCTGCGCCTGGGAAGAAGCATCGCATGACCCTACGGTTGAGTATTTTGCAACGGGTCGATATCACCCTGGGATACGGCCCGCGTGTCCGGTACATCAGGTCATTGAAGCCGCGAATAGGTACTGCACCATTATCGAGCACGAATGGCTAAAAGTTGCCGACTGGTACTCCTATCCGCTGCAGCATCCATAAGAAGCTCTATTGACACATACCAGATGATACTGGACAATGATATCAAGGAACTGCCCCGATTTCGGGCTTCTCCCTAATCCGCACGCAACAGCCTGGAGGCGCCATAGTCACACAATGAACCACGAAGCCACAACTACCGACATTCTCGCGCACGAACCGCTGGGGCTCGAAGAGTCACGGGAACTTCAGATGCGACTTCTAGGTTCTTTTGACGCCGTTAGTCCACCCGCCAAATCGGGGATAACGGACATGTACAGCGCTTACGGTCAGATGCTGTTATCAGATAAAACTCTGATCTCCGCCGTGCGGATGAGGATCGGTGAAGGACCGACGTGGTCCATCCAGATTCAACCAGCTGCAACTTTTGCAGTATCCAACACGGGGGAAGCGAGTACTCCGCGCCCACAACGTTATTACGTTCGCGACCACTCTTATCCGCTCCCGCGTAACGCCTTGGCGGTCACCAAGCTCCTCGACTCAGGAAGGGAGGAGGCGGTCGACCACCAGGAGGCGTCGCTATTGGTCGCCAGCGTGTCGGAAGCTAGCAATATCGTGAGGCGTTCGTCGGTAGGTAGCCACTAGGTAAGTTGAGCCTCCAGGCGTAAGGGATTCTTACGGTCGTGCTACCAGGGCGCCTGATTGGTCCGGCGCGGGACGCGCATACCAGCGGATACCGGCATGCCGCCGTCGAGCGCACGGCTGCCTCATCCCAGGGGCGCGAGCGTGCGGCAGGTCTTGCCCTTCCCATCTCCCGGCACGCCAAGCCGGCCGGTACGCCCATGAGTAGCGCCTCAGCCCGAGAATGTATAGGTGTTACCACTATCATCGAGGGCGAGACAGAAGCTCCGGCTTCCGCAGGCGATATTCGTGAGGAAATCGCTCGTGGGCGCGAGAGGAACAGGCTCCGACCACATGCCATCTGAGAACGTGTAGGCATTAGGGCCCGAGCGGGCCAAGCAGAATGGGGCTCCCGGTGGACATACGACGCTATCGGCGTAGACGGGGCCATTATCATTCGGCAGACTTTGCATTGACCATTGACCATTACCGCCCATGACGTAGGGGGTACGCGTCCCGCCATTTCCTGCCCCGAGTCCAATGCAAAGGCTTGGTGATGCGCAGGACACCTCATCGATCGGGCTGTTGTCATTCGAGTACGTGCGGGTCCAAGAACCACTTTGGTACGTAAAGAGCTGACCGTCCAAGCCGGCGTCAGCCATGCAAAAATGGATCGAGGGGCACGAGATGTCGACCGGTGCGTAGCTCAGGGCAAACCTGGCTTCCCATAGGCCGTTGGAGTACGTGTAGACCCCGTTCGCGGGGCCGGAGTACGTGACGAAGCAGAAGCCGTTGACGGGGCAAGCGGCATCATTGAAGGACAGGAGGCCAGCGTTGTCGTCCTTCGGCCCGGTCTGGGTCCAGGAACCGTGCGAGTAGATTTCACTGGGGTAACCTAGTCCCAGACAGAACGACCGGCTAGCGCACGAGAGATCGGCAATCACGGGAGGATTCTGGAGCGCTGTCCAAGTCCCATCGAGGTACGTCTCCACCTCGTTCGAAGCACCAAAGACAGAATCGCTGTTAGTTGCCAGGCAGAACCCGTCAGCCGAGCAGGACAATCTGCCGAAGCTCCCGCCGGTGGTAAAGGGCGCCTTGGCGCTGAGCCTCGTCCAGTTGCCAATCGGCGCACTGAAGGAGGGCGTGGTAGCCGCCGCGGAGGACGGGACCGAGGTCGTTGATGGGTTTGGTTGGCTGGCGACACCATCAATGATCCGAGCGAGGACGAACCCGAGCACGACCACGGCGACGATCGCGCCACTGATTCTCCGGGCTCTTGGCCGTGGTGCGCTGGGACGAGTAGCGCTAGGCATCGTGCCGGTCATGAACGTCGAGCGGGTTGGCTCTTTCGCTGCAACCTCTACGCTGAGATGAAGGGTGCCTTCTTCATCACCCCAGCGAAAGGTCAGAGAATCCTTGTGGGGGCCGGATGACATCGAGGAGGGGATAGCGGCGACAATGTCTAGAAAGTACAACTCATCGGGATTGGCGTAGGGGATCTCTACCCCATCCGGTATCCCGCTGGCCCGAATTCTCCAAAAGGCTCCCGCGTCACGAGGCGGACCGGGCTCGCCGAGTGGCCAACCTCCTTCGGAGCAGACCGAGACACGAATCGGGTCGGAAGCCTCGCCCGGCCGAAGTGTACCGAAGTCGATCGTAGATGGTCGAGGTCTGGGTCTTGCGGTGGCAGCCTTAGCGGAAGCGCCGCCTTCAAAACCAGAAGGACGCGTCCGCCCGCGGTCGTATTTTCGCCGCGCCTCCGGATCGCTGAGAATAGAGTAAGCCCTCGTGAGAAGCTTTGTGTGCTCTTCCCCATCAGGCCGATGGTCAGGATGGAATTCCCAGACGAGTCGCCGGTAGCTCGCCGTTATTTCTTCCGCGCTAGCTGAAGGGTCGACCTCTAGGATTTCGTAATAATCGGGGTCGGCGCTTGCCTTCACGTTCTGTCCCAACTCCTAGCTGACTTCTGCGACTTGGACTCGTCGCAGTCTACGATTAGGCCTTCCCGAGGGCTTTACGCTGCTCGGATGGCAGACTGAGGTAATCCCGGACTGAGCCCTTGGATATGGCGTGCACCTCATGAGCCACGCGAGTTACATCTTTCACGAGTGAACTCAGAAGGTCCACAAGAGATTCCGTAGGCATGCTTGGACCTATTTCAACCCATCGACCTCCATGTGCCTCGGCCCAGGCCTTGTAGTATTGCTCGGGTGTTGCGGCTACAAAGCAGATAACGTTGGCTTCGGTTAAACCCGCATCGATGTATTGCGCCTTTTGGGACTGGAGTGCTGGTTCATCTGTCAGCAAGATGATTACGCGAACTGCGCCTGAACGCCAAGGTTTGCTAATTCCGGCCTGCATCGCGTCTATCGATGACTCACCATTATTCGCCCCACCGGAAAACCTTGGCATGGATTGCAGCTGGTCCTTAGCATCACCGACCTCCGCCACAAATGGCAGTTGTGCGACCACGCGATCTGTAGCGACTGCTTCTATATCGCCAAAGGGTACGCAGGTTGTCCGCCAATCGAGTGACAGCATCGATAGCTCATCCACGAAGCCACTCATGCACTGGATCAGGCCATCTATCTTGTTGGACATCGACCCCGTCGTGTCGAAGACGAAGCAGATGTCCACTTCCGGCCGTTGATTTAGCGTGACTTGGGTCCCAGGGACCATGGATACGACCCTGCCACCGACATGCATCACAATTGGACGACCGACCGATTCCTGCGGTGTGACGTCTCCTGCAGGTCGCGTCGCGGGCGCAGGCGGATCGAGTCTCTTCCTTTTTCGCATTGGGCTTGGCACCTCCTATTTGGCGAAGAGTTCGGCGTTCTCAGAGAACCGCACCCGCGTACCCTGAACGCCTTGATGGGCGTCCCTACCCTTAGTCATCGCCTGACCTCCAATCTGAGAACTAACTTCGAGGGGCACGACCCACAAGAAAATGCCCCCTTGCAGGAAGAACGTGGGTTTGTGGGCAACTCTACCGTGTCCGATCCCGGCCCGACCTCGGGGCGGGCCGGACGGTCACCTAAAGGCACGGTGTAAGTCGAGCGGCTTGGTCCGCGCCACTGGCTTCAAGGGCCCTCCGGCCGATACCCCTGCGGAGTAGCTTGTGCGCATGGGTCAGGGCTGGTCGCTGGTCACCAACATGCGCACGGCACTCGAACTGGATGCGCAGGTCAGTGGGGTGCGGGGTGAAGCCACGCCGATGCTCCAGATCAATCTCCACCTCCAGACCGTCAACGAGAGAACGCAGATCGAAGTCCATGACCTTCGCGGCAGGTTGTACTTCCAGCAGGAGTACCTCGGGGAGACCCGTCTTGCCGGGGAGATGGTGTACTCGCACGGTACTTCGGTCCTGCTAGAGCTGCCGACCTCGCATCGACTGCTGGGCTACGTGACCGACCGTCTTGGGAACCAAGACACCCTCCAGCTCGAGCTTGGCTGGTCCGGGATCCTGCGATTCTTGTGGAACCCGAATGAGACGGACCTCAGGATCGCGGGAGGACCTGAGCCCGGGGTCTGGACCGACTGTTCGATCGACGAGGCTAATCATCGGCAGATATTCAGCATTGCCCGTAGTGATTGGTACTCCAAGGTGGTCTCCAGGGTCGCGTCGGCGAGTGTGGTCTTCGCAGAGGTGGCTGTGCCCGTCGGTCCGCTGGGTACCGTCTGGACTTCCACCGCCAGCCGTATTGAAGCTGCCGAGAAGGCATACGCGATGGGGGACGATGCTGCCGTGTTCAATCACCTCCGCGGTGCGCTCGACGCCCTCCCTGGTGCAAAGGTTGACATCTATGCAGATCTCCCCGAGCCCCAGCGCAAGTACGTAGACGATCTGACGAAAGCCATCGGCGCTTATCTTCACGCCGGGCGGCACGTCGCGGAGCTATCTGGCGGTGACACAGGATTTCCTGTTGACCACATCGACGCTCGTTTCGCAATCAACGTTATGCGCGTGCTGTTGGCCTACGCATCCACTGCTCTGACTTCGGCTCGCCCGCAGATCGTAGTTGCCTCGTTCATGTTTATGGGTCGCGTTTTATCGCATTATCTCATATAATGCCTATCAACCCCCGTGAAGCATTATTGAAATAGAGACAACGATGGCACTACTCGATGACTTAGTATCGCAAGCACCGGACGTCACCCTTCGCCGTCGTCTACAACAAGCGGTGAACGACCTCCGACGCAATCGTCGATTTGGGCTCACATTTGAAGAGCACGTCCCTGAGACGATAGCGATCTGCGGTGCCGAACTCACAAAAGGCACAACCGTCCAGCGCAGAGACGATCCCGAAGGTCCGGTGATGCGCATTCAGCAGTTACTGAGCAACGGTGGCGCCGAGCTGGCGACGGCGAAGGGTCAGAACGTGACCACCCCAGTGTCCGAGCTCTTGCTGGTAAAACGCTTTGGCGAACCGATGTACGCTTCCCTGGAGCCGCTCGGACTGGTGCTCGAGCAGGCCGATCTGTTCGTCTCCGGGGAGACAGCGTGCTGAAACTCCCCGGTCACGTAGACCAAGTCGCCGCATCTGACCCGGCGGGCTCGAAGTGGCGCCGGTGGGACCCGCACGTACACATGCCCGGAACCCTGCGGAGTAATCACTTCGGTTCGACGACGGTTGCAGAGGCTCTAGATGATCTTGCAGCATGCGACCCGGCGATTGCGGCGATCGGCGTCACCGACTACTGCTCCACTTCGAGCTTTCGTCGAGCTTGGCAAGCATGGCAAGACGGCGCCGGTGTAGGTATTGCTCTCCTGTTCCCGAACGTTGAACTCCGGCTTGACGTTCCGACGGCAAAGAAGGGGCTTCCTCTCAATCTGCACCTGATATGTGCGCCTGATCAAGTCGACGAGCTGGATGACTTCTTGGCGCTCTTGACCTTCACCCACGAGGACCGCCCGTACGCTTGTAGCCGCAAGGGCCTCGTGGCACTCGGACGCGCCTACAAAGGCTCTGCTGACCTAGACGAAGAGGCTGCGCTTCGGGCAGGCGCCGAGCAATTCAAGGTGACCTTCGAGACGCTCAGGGCTAGCCTTCAGAGCAATCGGTGGGCTAGGGAGCACTGCCTGGTGGGCATAGCAGGAGGCACTGACGACGGCTCGTCCGGGTTGCGAACTGACGACAACGCCTTCTCCAGCCGCCGGCAGAGCATTGAACGACTCGCGCACATCATCTTTAGCTCCAGCTCCCAGCAACGAGACTTCTGGATCGGAAGCGGCTCGGCCTCTCTCGCCGAGCTGGCCAAGACCTACGGAGGACCGAAGGCTTGCCTACACGGAAGCGATGCTCACGAGCGAGCTCGTCTCGGGAAGCCTGACGACGAGCGACTGTGCTGGCTGAAGGGTGATGCGTCCTTCGAAACTCTGCAGATGGCGTGTCTAGCTCCAGATACGAGGGTTTCTATTGGCCCACAACCGCCAAACGAGGGCTTCCGTCACGGACGAGTCGCGGCGGTGGCCGTAACGGCTCCCTCCCCATTCATCGCTGAGGCGATCCCGATCAACCCCGGACTTGTCGCAATCATTGGCGGACGTGGCTCCGGTAAGACGGCACTCGCAGACCTTCTGGCGGTGGGCGCTGGCAGTAGCGAGCCATTCGGAGATGCCAAGTCATTCATCAGACGCGCCGGACGGCTGCTTGAAGGGTCATCTGTCACTGTCGACTGGACGCAAGGTGAGTCCTCTGCTCATGATCTTTCACAGCAGCCTACCGGCCCAGAGTCCTTGAGCCGAGGTGTTCGATACCTCAGCCAGCAGTTTGTGGAGAGGCTCTGCTCAGCCGACGGCGTCTCCTCCGACCTTCTCTCGGAGATTGAGCGTGTGGTGTTCAACGCATGGCCGGCGGATCAGCGACTGGGTACAACGAGCTTCGCTGAACTCCTGAACCTTCGACTGGCGCCAGCGAAGGATAAGGAACGTTCGGAGGTTGAAGCGATCCGCGAGCTAGGTGAAGACATCGCCGAGCAGCAAGTGTTACGCGCTAGTCGGGAGCGCAAGTCCGCTGAACGTTCCGCGCAGCAAAAGTTACTGGAACAAGCTGAGGCTCAAATACGTGACTTAGTGAAACAGGGTACGAAGGGTGATACGACCCGACTGGCTGACGTGAATAGTGCCTTAGAGCTGAGACAAAATGCATATCAGGTGCTCGATAGACAGATCAAGAGTCTCGAAGTGCTCCAGGGCCAGGTGTCGACGGCTCGGTCTAACACCTTCCCGAGGTACACCAACAAGCTGCGAACCGAGAACACAGCGGCGAGGTTTGCGGATGCGGAGTGGAATTCGTTTGGAGTGGACTTTGTTGGTGAGGTGAACGAGCTGCTGGTCAGGTCATTGGAGAAGGCTCGGAAGGCAGCCAGTTCCATTGCTGGTTCGACCACCGCGCCGATTCCTGAGCTAGATGCCGTAAGCAAGGAAGATCTGCCGAAGCGGACAATAGCTGAGTTGACTGCAGAGCAGCTGCGTTTGCAAAAACTCATCGGGCTCGACAGCCGCCGAACTCTACAGCTGAAGAGTGCCAACCAACGTCAACGCGACCTGCGCGGCAAGATCGCCAAGCTCGATGAGGAGATCAAGGCGGTCGAACGAGCGCCGGACCGCATCAGTGAGCTATCGGATGAGCGGACAGCTCACTACGCGGCTTACTTCGATGCACTGCTTCAGGAAGAGAAGTTGCTGAAGGATTTGTATGCCCCGTTGAGAGCCGTGCTGTCTTCTGGCGGCGCCGCCGTCTCGAAGTTGGAGTTTTCAGTTCGCAGACGGGTCGACATCACCTCTTGGGCCAAAGAGGGCGAAGATAAACTGATCGATCTAAGAACAGCTGGCCCCTTCCAGGGCAGTGGTGGTTTGGCGAAAGTCGCCCGGGAGGAATTGCTTGATGCCTGGCAGAACGGCGACGGCCAGACTGCTGCATCTGCGATTCGCGAGTTTTCCAAAAGCCACACGGCGGATATCCGACGGCATAGCAAGGTAGATCCAGGGGACGAAGTTGCGTATCGCTCATGGGAGCGCAAGGTCGCGGCGTGGCTCTACAGCGCGGATCACGTATCACTGACCTACAGCCTTGACTATGACGGACTAAATATCGAACGGCTCTCGCCCGGCTCCCGAGGGATAGTACTGCTTCTCCTGTACTTGGCAGTCGATCAGGAGGAGACTGATCCGCTAATCATTGATCAACCAGAAGAGAACCTCGATCCTGAGTCAGTCTATTCTGAGCTCGTAGGCCTCTTTCGGGCGGCTGCAGATCGCCGACAGATCGTCATGGTCACCCATAACGCCAATCTTGTCGTCAATACCGATGTTGACCAAGTGATTATTGCAAGGTGCAAGTCCTTGGCAGAGGGACGACTGCCAGACGTGACGTATCAAAGCGGCGGCCTTGAGCAGCCGGATATACGTGAAGCGGTGTGTCAGGTTCTGGAGGGCGGCGCAGACGCCTTCCGACAGCGTGCGCGGAGACTTCGCATCGAAGTGGAGTCGGGTGAGATTTCTTGACCTCAACCGGCGGGGCACTGATGCGTGATCCGGTGTGGCTATCCAGCGCAAACGCCTGTGGCCTCTGCGCGACGAGTAAGATCAAGCTTCTCGTGGGCAGTCCTTAAGCGCGGAAACGTTGGACAGTGCAATGAAAGGCGAATCGTGGACCTGCAGCAGTTTCCGTCGATCTCATACGAACATCAGCCAAACTTCAAGAAGCTAATCGGCGCCGTCACTGAGGAACAGAGGACGGGGGCACCTATCACCCTCATCTGCGGCGCCGGAGTGTCGCTCGACGCAGGGTTACCAGGCTGGGAGAAGCTTGTGCTCCGGATGTGTCAATCGTTGAGCGAGCGTCTGGACGAAAATGAGATCGCGCGACTCCTTGAGACGGATCCCTCGGCAGATCGGATGCGCAAGATTGACCTTTTGCTGCGTCTGCACACCTCTCGCTCACTCGCTGAGCTCGTACGCGACGGTCTCTACCCCGAAGGTAGGCCGGTGTTGCCGGGAAGCCTTGCCGGAGCGATTGCCAGGTTTGTAGCTTTCGGTCAAGGACGAGTTCGGTTGTTAACGACGAACTTTGACGATCAGTTGGAAGCGGCGTTGATGCGCTACTACCCCGAGACGAGCATTCATTCCTATGGACTCAACAACATCGAGGAATGGTATAGTCAGCGAAACAGTCAGGACGCCGCAAGCGTCCTCCACGTGCATGGCATGGTTGCCCTTGACAAAACTATCGAACCCATCATCCTAGGCGAATCGTCGTTTCTTAAGCACAGCGAGGAGGTCAAGAGCCTCCTCATCGGGGAGCTCGAGAACAGCTGTGCGGTGTTTGTCGGGGTGAGCATGACGGACCCGAATCTCATCCGGCCTCTGTCCCAGATCACGTCATCGGGGAAATTCTTCATCGTTTCGATCCCCGAGACGGCGGATCCGGCCCTATCGAATCTTGGAGATGACCCATCACAAACCTGGCATAAGTACCGGCGCGTCCGCGACAAGTACCTCGATGACCAGTTTGGGTTGCACCCAATAAGGCTGAAGGCACCGTCTCAAGTACAGCAGTTACTTGTCGAGTTAACACTCGCTGCCCGTGATGAGGCATCTTATAATTCCAATGATGGTGCTACATCTATCCGATATGGTCATCGCCTTCAGCGCGCTCTCCGATACTCCTATCAAGCACTTGGGCTTGGGCCTGACTCTCTTCCTGGACCTGACTATGGCGGCAGAGACATTAGCAATCGCCTATATGAGACCTTGTGGAAAGCCGAATCTGGGCCTGGCACATTGCTTAAGAGTTGGCTGGACGATTTACCTGAAGAATGGCTCGCACAGATTGGGGTGACGCGAGGTCACCTGGAGCAGGAAGGTCTCGCCCTTTTTTTGTGGCTGCGTGCATGTCGGAAGGAGGGTGCCCGGGAGAGCACTGTCCCTTATTCCATGCGCTTGATTGGGACATCGGCCTACACGCATCGTGAGTCGTGGAGTTCCAATCTCATGATACCTGTCGAAAAGGGCGTTTTTGTTGCCGCTGAGGCGGTCTTCCTCGGACGCGTGGAACGTCAAAACTTCCGCGAGAACTACGACGACCGGAAATTCCGAATATGGGAATCAGCCGTCGCGGTTCCACTCGTCTGGCAGAACCGAGACAACCTTTACGATCTGATGACGCTCGGTGCCATCACACTGAACTCCAACCGTCGCATCATCGGTCTGCCTGATTTGCAGAAGTCCGCGTCCTCTAAGACAGACATTGAACGCGTCCATCGACCGTCAGTCATGAGCTTTCTCGACGCCAAACAAACAACACTGCTGGAGGAGTCTCTAAGAGACGCCGGCCTCAGCCTCGTCAGCCGTGCCGACGGCCAGTCGACCTAGAGCTCGCTTGATGGCCTCGTCCTCGAAGTGGTCGTAGTCGCCCCGAAGGAAACGCTCCTCCCGAGTCACAGCGCCAGCGCGCACAAGTTCCGGCGGTGCCGGTAGCTGAGGAGCAGGACCTGACGAGGGTGGTGTGTAAACCGTGAAGTATCGCTCCCGCTTCTTTCGGTTTCTCGTCATCAAGTCTTCTCTCTGCACTTCAGCTAACAGCTGATGAGGGGGCAATTCCGTCTTTGAGTGCGGAGCACCCTCGGCTGCGCTCATTCCGTACCCACCGTGAACGTCTTCCGCACGTTATCTAGTTTCGGCCAAGGTGTGCAATGGCTTGAGGGGACAATACCAGCACCAATTCCGGTTAGGGGCGCGGTCGGTCTGTAAATCGAAATAATGCTTGCTGACACAACATTCTCAGTGTATGAGATTGTTTTCACAAGGTCAAGCCTCTTCGTCTCAAACATCCCTTTGGTGATGATATTACAGAGATGTTATCTGGAGGTGGACCCTAGTCGCATGGGGCTGCCGGCTCGGCGGGGAGAGCTGACGCATGCGCGAGTTCTCTGTCGAAGGTGAAGGGTGCCAGGAACTCGGGGACGGCCTTGACCAGCCACGATGGACCGGGCGAGCCGCAGCACGTGCTCACCAGCCCCGTTAGCCTCACCATTAACGTGATAGAAATGGGACGCTAACTCCGCGACCGTGAAGGGTCCAACAACCCAATCTTCAGCTTGACCAGCGGGGATGGGAAGGGTGATCCTTCTGGCCGTGGCGCTCTGCTTCCTTTACCGCCTGGTCCGTCGCGTCGTCGAGTTCCTTCGCATCCACCACATGGACACCGTCGCCAAGGATACGGAGATCCTGGTGCTACGTCAGCTGGCCGTGCTGCGCCGCCAGGTTGGACGTCCTCGGTTCACCTGGTCCGATCGGGCGATCGTTGCCGGTCTGGCCAGGCTCGTGCCTCGCGAGCGCTGGGCGGCGTTCCTCGTCGCACACGAGACGATCCTGCGTTGGCACCGGGCGCTCGTCCGCCGGTACTGGACGTATCCGCACCGGCATCCAGGACGACCTCCCCTAACGGATGAGACGGTCGGATTGATCCTCCGACTCGCCCGCGAGAACCCGCGCTGGGGCTACCTGCGCATCGTCGGCGTACTGAAGAAGATCGGCGTCACAGTCTCCAAGGGCAGCGTCGCCAACGTCCTTCGACGCCATCGGCTTCCGCCAGCTCCACGGCGAACCGGACTCACCTGGGTCGAGTTCCTCCGCGCCCAGGCCAAGGGCATCGTTGCGACCGACTTCTTCACCGTCGACACCGTGTTCCTGCGCCGCTACTACGTGCTCTTCGTGATTGAGGTCGAACGACGCGTCGTGCATCTCCTCGGCGTCACCGCCAACCCAAACGGTCCCTGGGTCACCCAGGTCGCCCGCAACTTCGCCGCCGAGCTCGAAGAGGCAGGTCGGCACCTTCGATTCCTCATACGCGACCGCGACACCAAGTTCACCGCCAGCTTCGACGACATGCTCGCCTCCATCGGCATCGAAGCGATCAAGACCCCCGTTCGCTCTCCCCGGGCCAACGCGTTCGCCGAGCGCTGGGTGCGCACCGCCCGCCGAGACTGCCTCGACCATCTGCTCGTCGTCTCCCGGCGCCACCTGGAGTCGATCCTCGGCGACTACATCGAGCACTACAACCAGGCCCGCCCTCACCGCGGCCTGAAGCTCGAACAACCGGTTCCCCGCCCGACCACCACGGTCGGCGGGAACATCATCCGTCGGGACAGCCTCGGCGTCGTCGTCCACGAGTACGAGCTCGCCGCCTGATCCATCAACTCCCCCGACTGCCGCTGGCGGGGCATACACCACCGCATCCCGCGGCCGCCAGTACCGGCACGGTCAGATCCACCTCTACCATCTCCGAATCGGACCGCCGACCCGCTTCTCGACCGGCCGAAGCGCTGACACCCGGCAACGCCACCCCGATCCGATGGCAGCGACGTCGCCGTCGCCACATTTGGACCCTTCAGTTGGATGCGAAGGAACTCGACGACGCGACGGACCAGGCGGTAGAGGAAGCAGAGCGCCACGGCCGGAAGGATCACCCTTCCCATCCCCGCTGGTCAAGCTGAAGATTGGGTTGTTGGACCCTTCAGGCACTGGCCTGGATCGGACCGCTCTCCTCGTTCCCTACGCAGACTGACCGTTGTTGGCAATCCAGGATCGCTGCAGTCTGGTCACTATCGGATCGAGTTCGCTGGTCCTTTTCGTTACGGGCAAGGTGAGTTATTGAGCTTCCGCTCCCGCGTGTTGACGATGAGCTTAACCCTGGTCGTACGGGCCTGGAACGCACCCTCGATCAGCGCCTGAAGATTTGTACCTGATGATGGGTACTTCCAGTACCGGGCGTATTTCTTGTCACCGTCCACGTTGTCGCTCACCCTCGGCGGCAACGTCCCCCCGCCCGCAGCAGCAAGAGACGGCAATTCGATAGCCATGAGCCCACTCAACTTGTTGTTCTTGTCGTTCCGAAGCGTCGAGTAGACCTCCCAATCGACATAGCGGCGTGCCCAGGTGCACTTCCCGACGAGGACAATCGTCACCGTAGAGTCAGTGAGGTATTGCTCTCGAATTTGGTCCATGACGTAGTCGGTGTCCGTGCTGTCGATGAATTCGTCGTCGTCAGAGACACCGAGTACCCTTGGAATGAACGCATCCTCGAAGGCCTCGATGAACTGCTTGACCTCCTCTTCGTCGACCTGGTGGAAGGAAACGAAACACTTGTGTCTGACGGCCTTCTGGGCTGCGGTGAGCTGCTTGAGTAGCACCCCCTCACGCTGGTCAATCCAGGTCTGCAGACTGCGTTGTGTCGGGGTTGCCACTGCTCTACCTCCGCTTTCGCTCTACCTCTTCGGGCTCTTTGATCACCACAACTGCCACCACGGCTTCTTCTGCCGGTCGTGCGCGATCCTCCGGAGTGACTCGGCGAAATCTGACAGACCCAGGTTGACCTCCTTGAGGTCGGCGACTAGTTCGTCGTACAGAACGAATTGACGCTGTATCTCTTGAGGGGAAAGCTCCGCGGTCTCCGGCATCTTCTCTTCCTCGTCATACCAACGGCGAAAGCGAGCCTGCCACCGAGTGAGGTGAGGTCGCAACCCCGTGTCTCATGCTCCCATGAGAATCTCCACCAGTTCTGCCGCGTCACTGTCCTTGCGCAGTCGGCCATGAGTCGGAACGCTCTTTGCGGCTTCACGTAGGGCTCGGAATAGCTCGAACCAGGAGTTGTAGACCTCGACGATCACGTCGTGTTCCTCGTCGAACGGAAGGGCTGCCTTTCTGGTAGTGATCTCGACCCACGCCTGGTGGGCGAGACCTGCGACGTCGTCCGTCGGGCACATCGTGACCGTGGCACACCCCGCAAAGGAGAAGTCGGTCTGCGTCAACTGCCAGAGACCATGACGCCGACGAACCACCACGTCTAGGGCCGCGAGCACACCTACGACTACCGCCAAGACAACGCCGACGTGCACATCGAGGCCCCAGCCAGCTACGCGGAGGTCGAAGACGTCCTGCCAGCCCTCGGCAGGCGTCGTGACCAGAGCCGACATGTTCCAAGCCTACGAGGTGGTTGTGACATGACCCTGGGTCGCTAACGACATTGGCGACTCCGTTTCGCGCGGCTGGCCGTGTCGCGCCCGGGCCGGCTCACAGGGCTCGGTTCTTAGGTCACAATGTGGAGATGGATCTGAGTGAGTTTGCGCGCCGCGCCGCCGTCACCGATCGGGCCAGGGACCAGGATGCAGGTCTGAGAATCGCGCTCTATGGCGTCGCCGGCGAAGCGGGCTCCGTAGTGAGCGAGGCGAAAAAGTGGTTCCGCGAGGGCGGGCCATCACCTGGCCTCGCGGACCGGGTGCAGGAGGAGCTAGGCGACCTGCTCTGGTACGTGGCGGCGGTGGCCAACCGGGTGGGGCTTGATCTGAACGCAGTCGTTGAGGAGAACCTGCTGAAAACAGCACAGATCTGGGCAGAGACAGTGCCGCCCCCGAGCCGCTACGACGAAGGGTGGCCGCCTGAGCAGAGTTTTCCCCGCCAGATGAGAGTGCGCTTCGTCGAGGACACGTCCGGACGATTTCCCGTGGTGCGAATGGAGCCACTCGGCGAACTCGCTGTTCGGGTTGCCAAGGAGCGGAAGCGCAAGCAGCTCGGAGACACGCTCAACGACAACTCTTATGTGGACGACGGCTATCGGTACCATGACGTCCTCCACCTGGCTCACGCAGCGGTGCTCGGATGGTCACCGGTGCTGCGGGCGCTTATGGGTGCCAAGCGCAAGGACACGAGCCTTGAAACTGATCGAGTTGAGGACGGTGCGCGCGCGATCGCGATCGAGGAGGGGATCGCCGTCTTTGTCTTCAACTATCTTGAGCCCGACGGCTTCTTGGAGAACGACGACCGTTTGTCGTGGGAGCTACTCAAGCATGTTCGCAGAACGGTGCGAGGTTTGGAGGTCGAGGATCAACCGCCCGTGGCATGGGAGCACGCGTATCTCCAGGCCTTCGCCGTCTTTCGAACGCTGCGGCAGGCACGCGGCGGCACCGTCGACATCGACCTTGATGCTCAGGAGCTCCGGGTTGTCGGAGCCGCCGGTGAGGCGATCGGGAACAGCTGAGGCCGACTATTGCTCTCGAACGCGGGGCCACCGGTACGATACCGAGCTGGAATCGCGTCGTTGACGCCCCACTTCGGTGGGAACCAGGCCGAGAGCGGCGTGGAAACTGCCCGGTAGCGCTGCTTGATCCGCTTCCCAGGGGCGAGAGCAGAGAGCTCGGGGTGAGCCGCCCGCGTGTACTTGTCGACCTCGCAGAAAAGGTTCTGGATGTCGATGAGCTGAAGCGGGCGACCCCAGAGGTCGGTCCACTCCAGACCTCGGTCCGCGAATGCCGCCTCCTGCGCATCCATAACCCAGCGGATCACGTCGTGTGCTCCGTAGTCGCCGGGGTCCGCGATGCACTTGCGGAGCCCTCGCAAGGCCCCTGGACCGGGAGCGACGAACTCAGTCTCTGAAAAGGAGAGGAATGGAGAGTAATTCAGATCGGTGAGGAATTGATAAGCAAGGAACGGGCCGATGGAGTCGTAGGAGGCAAGCGCGGCGAAGGCGGACTGCATGTTCGGCGATTCCGCGATCCTCTCGTGTGCCACCCCACGAATCATCGACCGTATGAGCTCAAGGTGGCGCCGGAACTTCGCTCCCGTTCCGTTTCTCGGTGGCGGCATGATGTAAGCAGCCGAGTAGATGGGCCATCTGGCGGCCCGACTTTCCAGGGCATCGTCCACTTGTTCCGCCATAAGGGTGTCGGACGAAACCTCTCCGAGAAGCCGCTGAAGGTGACACCACGTGTCGACGCGGTTGAATATCTTGAAGATCAGGATTCGGGCGAATGTGTCTACCCAGGGTCGGTCGGTGTCGTAGATGACATTTGCGATCAAGTACTGGCTGACGCGATCGCTCGCCCGGTAGGCGTTTGTAAACCGGTGGGCGGCGATAACGGGATCATCGGTGAGTGGTCCGGATTGGTGATCTAGCCTTCGTCGGTACACCTTCTGTCGTTCAGAAGCGAATGACCAATAGATGTCATAGCCTCTTGTTGGCTTCGGCGGTCGGAGGGTGACGTGGACGTGCATAGGTTTCTAAGCCTCGTCGCCAGATTCGCCAGGTTCCACTGCCGGTCCGAAGAGCCTTCCCATGCCGAGGACGACTAGGGAGGCGATATCGCCTGGACGATGAGACGAGGCAAGGAGGTGGTTCTCCTCCTCAGAGAGACCGTTCGTTCCAGCAGACCAGCCCGCGTTCGCTGCAACGGTGCTTAGGTGAGCCAAGGCCTCAACCACCGGCGCGTCGTCGTGGCCAGCGGGTAGATCCGTTGGGAGCCACTCCAAAGAGTCGATGCCCAGCACCTTGACGACTGCGGCAGCGGCACCGCCGTATCCTCCTGCGAGGTACACGGGCTGGTGCTGTTCGATGGCGAGGATCGCCTCTTCTATGAGCCCGGGCATCACCCCCTGGAAGCCGGTCAGCTGGCCACCCAATAGAACCCGCGCGCAGGTCGTGCGCGTCATGAACTGTCGAAGGGCTGAGTAACTAGCTTGCCTTTCCCTGTCATTCTCGATGGCGGCTCCCTCGGGGTTGCGATCACGCCTCCAATTCACCGGTTCACCTTGGCTGTCTAAGGTCATGAGGCGACCCCACGTTCCGAGCTGACGGTCGATCTCGTCGATCTCCGCCACACTGAGTTTGCGGTGCTCGGGAAGTGCCAGGCAGATGGTCAAGGACCATCGAGCGGTTCCGTAGCGGCGAACTTCGTTCATGAGATGTTGGGTGAAACCCGACGGCTTGATACGTCCTCCATAGGTCAGGCGTCCACCTGCAACAAGCACCGCCCTTGCGATCTCGCCGATCGCCAGCTCTGCATGGCGGAGGTTCAGCCCAAGTCGACCCAGATCAGCGCTGTCGGAAACCGAGACACCTACGTCGACGTTGTCGAGCGCATTCTCGGGGACTAACTCCGGGCCGATCACTCGCGCACCTGTCCGCCTCGGCTGGCGAAGGTCCGGGGAGTGAGGATCTCAACGAGTCCAGGAACGCCTGCCACCGAAAAGATGTCGTTGATGGCAGACGTTTCGGCGTCGCCGAGCGGTGGGTCCGGATGGAGGACGAACAGCGGACGGTTCGGGCTCAGTGTTTGCTCCTTAAGCCATCCCAGGAGGGTGACCGGCTCGGGCGCGTTGGTCGGCAACCAGTCGAAACCGTAGTTGGCCAGTTGCGCCCGCTGGCGGTTCCAAAGCGCTCGCTTCAGCGCCTCGTCGACGAGCTGGTTCAGCGCCCGCTCGATCGAGGCACGCTTCTCGGCCTCAGTGGCACCTTGCAGCGGGACCGTGGGGACGTGGTCCATGAGGAACGAACCGCGTTCCTCGCCGCGGCGCAGAGCCTGCAAAACGACGACCGGCATGTCTGCGCGCTTGGCGGTGAGCACTTCGCGCTGACACCAGTCGCGGCTCGAGTAGAGGTCCGTCCTTACCACGAGTAGCCCACTCGTGGATGCCGCCTTGACCAGCTCCTCTTCCCAGTTCGAGCCTGGCTGCAGGTCGGCCTCGTCGAAGAAGGCAGACATATGCGTGTTCCCGATCACGTCACGCACGAACTGCACCAGCTCGAGGACGTAGTCGGGTAGCTCGTCGGGCGAGTAACGCTTCGTGTGGCTGATGAAAACACTGAGGCGTCCGCCCATCGGATCCCCTATTAGGCCAGCAATCGAGTGAGCGAGGTCCCGGCAGAGCACCTCGGTGCTTGTGGCGGCGGCCGCGTCGAGGTGCTGCTCTGAAAAGAGCTGTCCGAGTACCGTCCCCGGGGCAGCAGCAGCTGCGTCGACCTGCACGGCGAATACTCCGACCGACCCATCGTCGTCAGCCCCTGCGACCAGCGCCTCGAGGTACGCCCGCCATCCCAGATCGGTCTCGGACGCTCTCGCCATCCGGGTCCCGAGGATGGGGACAACGACGGTGATCGCCGCCTGCGGAAGCCTGTTCGGCAGCGACTCGACGTACGGAAGCGGTCGGGGAGGCGTGCCTGGTCCATGCCATCCCGCACACCTCTCGTACACCTCTACAGCCCCGCCGACCAGCCCCGCGAACGTCGTGCCGTGAAAGTGGTCGAAAACCTCGTTGGCGATCCTCTCGCCGTCGCCGTCGTCGGGGTGCCAGACGATGTAGATCTCGAGCACGGGCGGGATCAACACGTCGCGATCACTCGCGTAGCCATGGCCCCATTGTCACACCCCTTTCGTAGCATAGAGGGGACCGAACAGGAGGTTGCGTGATGCCCGAGACTCACAATGTGTTCGTAAGTCACCGACACGAGGACGACGCTCTCGTGGCGAGCTTCAAGGACCTACTCGCAGACCATAACGTCGTGGTTCGCGACGCCTCGATCACGGCCGACAATCCGAACGACGCCCAGAGCGAGGCCTACATCAAGAACGAGATCCTTGCCCCAGGCATCAAGTGGGCTGGCAAGGTGATCGTGATCATCACCCCCGAAACGGCGAACCACACGTGGGTTGATTGGGAGGTCGACTACGCGAACAAGTGCGGTGACAAGCAGATCATCGGCGTTTGGGCTCCGGGAGCGGAAGGTTGCGAGGTCCCAGAGTCCGTGGAGCGACACGCGGACTCGATCGTGAGTTGGAACGCCTCCAAAATCGTCGAAGCCCTCAACGGGAAGGCGCGTTGGGAGCAGGCTGACGGGTCAGCGCGAGCCCCTCAGCCAGTGAGACGCATCAACTGTTGACGCGGAGATGCGGCTCTACAGCTACATCGTCCGCTACGACATTGGTTTCGCGCCCAACCCCTTCCACGGGTGGTGCACTTTGGCCACCTGCAAGCCGCAGATTCGCGGCAGTGCGTCGATTGGTGACTGGATTGTCGGCACGGGATCGAAGGCGAAGAATCTTGAGGGCAAGCTCGTGTATGCAACGAGGGTGGAGGAACGTCTCACCTTCGACGACTACTGGAACGACCCTCGCTTCCAAGCTAAGAAACCAGACGTACATGGCAGCCTGAAGTATCGCTACGGCGACAACATCTACCATCGGACCCACGAGGGTGCTTGGGAACAAGCTGACTCACGTCACAGCCGCGAAGGCGGTCTCCAGAACCTGGCTCACGTCGCTCGGGACACGGGGCGCAACGTTGTTATTGCATCCCAACACTTCACATATTGGGGAGGCCAGGCACCTGAGATTCCAGGGCGCTTTCGCGACTGGAACGGTGCCGACATCTGTGTGCGCGGCGTGGGTTACCAGTGGCGGACAATCTCCCAGGAGATGCGAGTCGCCTCAGTTGAATGGATTGAATCCCTCGGTCAGGGCTACCACGGTGACCCGGCAGACTGGTGAAGGTGCCGATTGACATCCTCGTTCGAAAAAGGGATGCAGCCTCGACGCACAAGGATCTCTGCGTCCTTGGCTGCAGTATCCGACCAGTGGACGCGAACGACCTCGACCTCAAAGTCGGGCGACTGCGCGTTGCGAACACCCTTGTTGAGGTGGCGGGTCAGCGATACGAAGGACCACCGAAGACCAAGGCCGGAGGACGTTCCATGACGCTTCCATCCTCGGTCGTGGCCGATCTGAGACTCCATGTCGCCCGGTATGGCGACTCCCAGTACGTGTTCAGCACGACGAGTGGCAAGACCTGGAGCGCAGAGGACTGGCGATGCCGGATCTGGCGGCCCGTCGTGACGCAGTCGGGACTCGCACCACTACGCCCCCACGACCTAAAGCACACTGGCGTGGCGCTCCTAGCTGCGGCAGGGGTTGATCCCTCGAGATCGCGCGACGAGCTGGTCATTCAAGCGTTTCGTTCACGTACGACCGCTACGGCCATCTCTTCCCCGAGGTGGATAGCGGGGGCGCATGCAAGCTCGACGCTCTTCGGCAGGTAGGGCTCACACACGGCGAAGAGGCTCGATAGCCCCATCGTCAATCGTATCTTGACGAGTTCCGAATCGTCAATCTAGTCTTGACGCATGTCACCTGCTCCCTCCCTCCAAGAGCTGATCCACCTGGTCGAGACCGAGACCGAGGACAGCAGTCCTCTCGGTCGGGTCGGTGCAGCGTCGGGCCTGGCCGGGTATCTGGCTGAAGTTGGAGACGCGACTCTGGGGTATTTCGTGGACCAGGCGCGCGATGCCGGTCATTCCTGGTCTCAAATCGGCGATGCCCTGGGTGTGTCCAAGCAGGCTGCTCAGCAGAAGCACCTCGTCCGCCGGGCGTCGAGCCTTGAGGGGCCAGGGTTTGACCTGTTTACCCCACGTGCCCGCAATGCCGTCAGCGACGCCGAGTTGGTCGCGCGCGAGTGGGGCCACGATTACGTCGGTACCGAGCATTTGTTGTTGTCGCTGTACCGCGATCCGAACGGGCTCGGCGCTTTGGTCCTCATCGAATCCGGGCTCAACGAAAACCAGGCCACCGAGGCGATTGCGCAACGTATGGAGCGCGGCGGCGGTGCGCGCGAGGGGAAGCTGCCCTTCACGCGGAAAGCCACGGCTGTCGTCGACGCTGCGCGTTTCGCGGCCGCAGGTCTCGGACACGGCTACGTCGGTACCGAGCATCTGCTGATCGCACTGGACCGCGTCGACGGCGTGGCCAAGGAGGTCTTAGAGCGCGCGGGGCTGAGCCCCGAGCTGGTTGACCAGCAGGTCATCGCAAAGCTCGCCCACGAACAACACCGAGCGGGATCAACCGATCGGACGGCGGAAGATGAGGAGAAGGGCGGCGAATGACCGCCGATTCATCCACAGGGCCACGACGGCGTGGCAGGCACACCGCCCACATCGACACTGACACGCTGATCCGAGCGATCGACATCGCAGAACTCATGCCGGAGGCCGCGCGGCTACGCGCGCGCGGCTACCAGCTGTTGCGGCTACCCGCGGACGCGACGGTGGTTGACGTCGGCTGCGGTACCGGACGCGCCGTCGCCGAACTGGCCGAGCACGCGGCCCACGCCATCGGCATTGACCTCGACCCTGCCATGCTGGCCGCGGCCCGCAGCCGGTTCCCCGACATTGACGTGCGCGCCGCCGACGCCACCGATCTGCCTCTCGCCGACGGGCAGGCGCACGGGTATCGGGCGGACAAGCTGTACCACGTCCTTTCCGACCCCTACGCGGCCCTGGCCGAGGCCCGCCGCGTCCTCGCCCCGGGTGGTCGGATCGTGCTGATCGGTCAGGACTGGGACGCCGAGGTCTTCGACTCCGACCAACCCGAACTGACTCGCCGCATCGTGCACGCGCGCGCGGACACCCTTCCGCACCCCCGCATCGCGCGTGCTTACCGCAATCTGCTCCTCGACGCCGGCTTCTACGACGTCGACTTCGAGGTTCACGGTGCCGTGTTCACCGATGCTGCCATGCTGCCCCTGATCGTCGGGCACGCCACCGCCGCGCATCAGACCGGCGCCATCAGCAGCGACGAAGCCGAGCGCTGGATCAGCGAGCAGGCCAGGCGCGCCGAGCGGGACCGGTTGCTGTTCGCCATGCCGCTGTTCCTGGCCGCAGCCACTTGCTGAGACCACGCGCGATCGGGGCGCTCTACCTGCTGTGTTAAGAGGCCGTGGAACGAGTGATGCAGACCGGCGACCGGCTGTGATCCGTCTCGTCCGGCAAAGTGGTCTGAGCCGTTTTAGGAACGAATTAGGCACACCGGTTGGAACCGACCTCCCGGCTCGACAGAAAGGTCAGCTCAGGACATGAACCGCTCCTCCCCAAGGGGCGCAGTCGGCAGCACACGTTAGCCACAAGGCGGACGTGTCGCGACAGTTGTAATGGAACGGCCGGCCCCACTCCGCAAGAAAATGCGTGGTGTAAGGCACCAGTATGCCGATCGCGCTTGTCGAAGCACCAGATGCAGGCCGGCTTCGAGAGGATCGCCACGAATTGTCTTTGAAGGTGGCGCGTGACCCAGTCGCGAGTGTGCTGCCGTCGCCCAGTCGTCCTATTGAGAAGGCCAATGTCGGGTGATCGCAAACGGAGCGACCAGAGGCGTGGACAGTCCGGCCGGCGTAAAGCTGGACTACGCGGCGGCGCGGTACTCGTGGATGAGCCCACCGAGTACGTCGTGGCGAGCAATGTCTCTGAGCGACGGGGGAATAGGGGTCATCGTGGTGACCAGTGCAGGCACGTCCAGTCGAAGACCACGGTGAGGCCGACGCTCGTTATAGTGCCGGACGTAGTCGCGAAGGACTGCTTCGAGATGACGACGGCCAAGAACGAGCGTCCAGTCGAGACACTCTTCCCGGACGGTCCGTTTCCATCTCTCCGCGATCGCGTTCGCTCGCGGCGATCTCACCGGTGTCTTGATCACCTCGATACCTTCGGAGACGAACATCTCGTCGAAGCTGGCGGTGAACTTCGCGTCGCGGACTCGGATCAAGAACCGGAACGACCGAGCTTGCTCGGTGAGATCTCTGGCGAGGTTCCGGGCAACCTGGGTGACGAACGAACCGGTCGGATGGTCGCTGACACCGAGGATGTGGACTATGCGCCTGTGGAGCTCGATGACGAACAGCACATAGAGCTGGTTGAGACCGATCGTGTCCACGACGAAGAAGTCGGTAGCCAAGATGCCCTTGGCTTGGGCGGCGATGAACTCCTTCCAGGTCGGTCCACCGCGCGGAGCTGGTCCGAGCCCGTGGCTTCTAAGGACCCGACGGATCGAGCTTGCCGAGATGCGGACCCCTAGCCCGCGAAGCTCGCCCTGAACGCGAACACATCCCCAGCGGCGGTTCTCCTCGCCGAGTCTGACGATGAGCTCGACGATCTCATCGCCGAGCGGGGGACGTCCAGGACCTCGCTGGCTCGTCAACGTTTCCACTTGCGTCTCGAGAGCTCCCGATGCCAGCGGAGCAGCGTCTCGGGCGTGACGAGGAAGCACCGCCAGCGCCATCGGGGGAGCAACCGGCTGAGCGCCGCGAGGATCGCGCGCTCCGTGATCCGGTAGCGAACGCGGCCATGGAGCTGACGCTTCAGCACGCGGACCTCGTGGTGGAGCACCATCAGCTCGATGTCCTTGTCCAAAGCTGTCCGTCGGTGAGATCCCAGCAGACCGAAGATCCGGCACATGACGAGATAGCAGAGCCGGAGCGGCATGGCAGACGATAGTTCACGGCGCCGAAGAGAGCCAGCTGAGGGGCCCGATCGACGTTTTGGCGCCCTACAGCTCCGTAGTCACGCCGAGGAGCACCGCGTCATAACCGCGCGGGACGTCTGCCAGTGCGGCAATCAGTTCAGCTTCCCGAACGCTGTCGCGAACTCAGACTCGCCTGGCCCGTCCACCTGGCTGGTCGCAGACAACGACTTCGAGCTGAGTACAGGGGCGGTCGGTCTGTAACCGGCAGAGGGCTGGGTAAACCGTCGGTCGATTGCCAGTCACGTCCGTCCCGCGTGTCCGCACCAAAGAGCAGTGCCGCCGCGACCAGCCCGCCGACAATGAGCGCGATCGTGAGCCAAATCACGCGGACCCTCTTCCTGGATCATCGGAACGACTACCGGAGCAGGCATGGAGCTCGTCGCCTCCGACTGGCGCGCCGCACGGCTCCTCGAGCCAGTCGCCCACCAGCCGCCACTTCCCGAGTTCATGGTGCCAGCGCAGAGGGCTGCCTTCTTGCTCCGACGCCAGCGACTGGGACCCGATGAGGGCCTCGTCGGGGCACGCCACTGCGCCTGGTGCCCGCCTCATTGCCCGAAGGATCCCCAGGTGGGCCAACCTCACGCCTTGACGGGAGCGGCCCGCGACATGTGACGTGGCCCGAGCATCCCTCAAGAGCTGCTCGCGATGGTAAGCGATCTCCGATTCGGCAAAATGGAAAAACAACATGCTCGTTCTCCTTTGATGATGGTTTCGCACAAACAACGATGGGCGTCTAAGGAGGCACGGCGCATCGGGAGGAATCCTTAATTCGCCGTGCGGCTGGCCTCAGGGGTCTTAGGCTGTCGACAGAATGCCGGTGTCGTCGCGCCGGCCTGACAACGCTCCTCGCAAGATGTCCATTGACGTGGACTGCGATTGAGGGTGCCGCTTGCGATAATGGCGCGCGTGTTGTCTGAGCCCTCATCCGGTCCGCTGGTAGGACGAGCCAAGGAAAGTCGCCGACTCGACGAGCTAGTCGGTCTTGGAGGTGTACCGGGCGGCAACGTGCTCCTGTCGGGGGATGCCGGCGTGGGCAAGAGCCGTCTCATTGCGGAGCTAAAAGCGCGCGTGCTTGAAGCCGGCTGGGGGGTGCTAGTCGGGCACTGCCTCGACTTTGGCGACAGTGCACTGCCTTACTTGCCGTTCAGCGAGGCCTTTGGCCGCCTTGCTGACCAGGAGCCGAACACAGTGAGCTCTCTAACCGATGCGAATCCTGCAATAGCCCGACTGCTACCAGCCCATCGGGTCCTCGCAGATGAGAGCACGCACCAGGAACCGACCGACCGGGGGGCTGTGTTTCACGCGGTTCAAGGCGCCCTCGTCGAACTGGGACGGCAAACGCCCGTGCTGGTTGTGATCGAGGACCTGCACTGGGCGGACCAGTCGACCAGGGAACTGCTTACGTTCCTGTTCACCCGCCAGTTCGGTGCACCAGTTGCCGTCACCGCGTCGTACCGAACTGACGACCTTCACCGTAGGCACCCTCTACGCCCGGTACTTGCCGAGTGGGGTCGGTTGCCGGGCCTCAATCGGCTGGATCTCGGCCCGTTGGATGACCTCGACCAGCGTGTTCTGGTACGTGCGTTGCACCCAGACCCACTCTCGGAAGCCGAGGTGCAGAACATCGTCGAGCGGGCGCAGGGTAACCCTTTTTTTATCGAGGAGCTCGTGTCCGCCGCCGCGGCTGGCAGAGGGGAGCTGCCCACGGAGCTCGCTGAGCTGCTGCTTGTGCACCTCGACAGGCTCGACTTCGAAAGCCGTCAGGTGGTGCGTGCGGTCTCTGTCGTCGGACGTCGAGCGCCCCACGACCTGTTGGCTCGAGGGTTGGGTCTCGACGAGCTGGCCTTGGGTCGAGCTCTTCGCGGCGCGGTCGACGCCAATGTACTGGTAGCAGTAGGCCCCGACGGCTACACGTTCCGTCACGCGCTGCTGGCCGAAAGTGTGTATCAGGACTTGCTGCCCGGCGAACGGAGGCAGCTGCATTCGGCCTATGCCAGGGCATTGGCCTCTCACGAGGTGCAAGGCACAGCAGCTGAGCTGGCCCGTCACGCGCGCGCGGCTCACGATCTGGTCACCGCAACGAGGGCCAGCATCCAGGCAGGTGACGAGGCAATGGCCGTGGGTGGCCCGGACGAGGCGGCCCGCCACTATGAGTTGGCTCTGGAGATGCTCACCGAACCCGGCATCGCCTTGGCGCTCGGAGCGGATGGGAACGGTCTCGACCAGGTAGAGCTCGCCGTACGAGCGAGCACCGCCGCGGCGGCGGCAGGTTACCCATTTCGAGCCATAGCCCTCGCCGAGGACCAGCTGCAAAGACTCCCCGAGGGTGCAGCTGCGTTGGATCGGGCCCGGCTCATTTACTCGATAGCAGGAACCGCCGTGTTGAGCGACACGCTCAATGCCAGCCGGATCAGTGTTCTCGGGTTGACTACAGAGGCCGTACGCCTCATTCCCGTTGAACCTCCGAGCGCGCTGCGAGCGAGGATCCTGGCAGTTCACGCACGCGCTAACGCTGACCGCAACAGGGACGACGAAGCCTTTCGCTGGGCCAGCGAAGCCATCAACATCGCGCGGGACCTTGGCTTGCCCGACGTCGCCGCCGACGCAGCCACAACACTCGCCGGCCTCGACGAACGGGCTGGCAACCCCGAGGCTTCTGAAGCCAAGCTCATCCGAGCTACGGCCGAAGCACGCGCTGCCGGCGAGGTGACCGCCGAGCTGCGAGGGCTGCTCAGCCTTGGCGGCCTTTACTACGCCCAAGGACGGCTGGAACCGGCCCTCGAGATCTTTCAACAGACCTGGCATCGGGCCAAGGAAGCGCGTCGTCCATGGGGTCCCTACGGCATCGACGCGCGTGCCATGGCAGCGGTCGTCGCGACTGTTCTAGGCGACTGGCACCTCGCCCTCGAGACGATCGACGTGACCGGCGAGTCACCACCCGGCCTAGCCGAGGCGGGACTCGCCGCTATCGGACTTGAGGTCGCTGCGGGCCGTGGCGACCTCGATGCGCTCAGGTTGTTGCCTCAACTACGGTCCTGGTGGCAACGCGACGGTGTCGTCGCGATAAACAGCGGCGCGGCGGCCATCGACCTGCTCGGCCAGTGTGGCGACCTCGACGCGGCCCAGGAGATCTACGACGACGTGGTTGCAAGCGTGGACGCTCTTTGGGAGCGCCCTGAATTCCAAGCCCGCTTTCGTTTGGGTGCGCTCTTGCTCGGGCACCTCGCCTCCGTGGCCGGGCAAGCCGCGGTGTCCGAACGGGAAGAGCTCCATCGCCACGGCGACAAGCTCTTCGCCGCGACAATGGAGGTGAGGACGTACGGTCTCGCCCGAGCCCGACGCTACGGTCCCGAAAGTGAAGCCTGGCTTGCCCGCGTCGCCGCCGAACACGCGAGGTTGCGTTGGCTGACTGGTGTCGACCCCTTTGCCGAAGAGGACCTTGTCGAGGCGTGGCGTCGCGCCACTTCCGCTTTCGAGCACTTCGGGCACGTCTATGAAACCGCCCGTTCGCGGGCCCGCCTGGCGGCCGTGCTGCAGGCTGCGGGCAAGGCAGCCGACGCCAAGGTGGAAGCAGCCAACGCCCGCACGGTCGCGGCACGGCTGCAGGCGGGGCCACTTCTCGCGGAGATCTCGACGCTTGATGTTCCCGTCCGGTCGTCTTACCGAACGGCCGCGCCTCGGCGTGACGAATCGTTGACTCCACGCGAAGCCGAGGTATTGGCCCTAGTGTCGCAAGGCCGTAGCAATCGCGACATTGCGCAGCAGTTGTTCATCAGTGCCAAGACCGTCAGTGTTCACGTTTCTAACATTCTGGCGAAGCTTGACGCTGCAGGCCGGACCGAAGCGGTCGCGATCGCCCGGCGGCGAGGCCTCATCTTGGACAGCGCTAGTCGTGACCGAAGCGGTCGCGGGCGGCAGTTCTCTAATCCGACGGGGCACCGGGATAACAATTGACGATCCCCTGGCTCGCACGGAGCTCTGACGGCGAACCCGCCCTGCCGATTACTTACTATTCGCGTACCAGGTCGTGGTTGGCGGTTGAGCAAGCGGAATTTCAAGTTCTGCGCTACCTACAGCGGCGTGGGCGCAAGCCAGACAAGCCCTGAACTGGCTGTACTGACGGTAGGGTGAGGGACCGTGCCGCCCGCCAAGGTGATGATACGGCCCGCCGCGCAACGGGACCTTCGCCCCTTGGCGCAAGTGATGGCTCGGGCTTTCGTGAACGACCCGGTGTTCGAGTGGATGCTCCCGAGTCCGCCCGCGCGGCGGCGCCGTTTGCCGCTCTTCTTTTCCAACGTCCTCCACCATAATTACACTAATGAAACTACAGGAGGACGATGACCTCAGGCTTCAACTCAATCTTGCCATTGGCCGCAAGGCGCGCAAGGAAGACATCGTTGTCCTCGCTCGCGATCACCCGGCTCGCGTTCGCGAGTGGGCACAACAACAGACGTCTCGACCCGACCTGCATGGTTACGACTTCGGCGAAGATAGGCGTGGCGTAGTCGGATGGTACGAACCGACCAAGGAGTACGTTGCCGGTCATCCGATCGATGCGTCACCGCCGGAGACGCGAGACGAGCTACGCGATCTCTTGGTCAAGGTTCTGGAACAGTTCAAGCGGCTTGTTGAACAACAAAGAGGTTGGGAGCTCCTGTGGAACTCTGACGGCACCGAAAAGGATGAATCCGCTGCCCAGTTGGTATTTCTAGGCATTGCGCAGAATTATCTGCGGCTATTCGATGTGGAGATAGATCGCGAAGTCGAACTCGGTCGTGGACCCTGCGACTTCAAGATTGCCAGGGGTACTAGCTGTCGGATGATTCTAGAGGTCAAGAAGGTTCACAATAGCAAGTTCTGGAACGGCCTTGCTGATCAGCTCCCGTCCTATCTGCGGTCTGATGACGCACCTGAGGGCTGGTTTGTTGCAATCCAGTATCGCGGTACTCGCGGGTCGCGGCAGCGCCTCCTCGAATTGCCGAGAATGGTGACGCAGGCTGCCGAGAGATGCGGCAAGGATCTTCGTTATCCGGTAATAGATGGGAGATCTGACCCTCCGTCGGTGTCGAGGATTGGTTCTTAGGGATCGCCAGACTGCTGTTCTGGCAAGGAAGCATCGAGGCGCCGGCGGTTGACAAACCGGCAGCTCAGGAGCATAAAGGAAGACATGTCATACGTAGAAAGTTGGTGATATGAGCGAAAAGGCGACGCTCTATGTCACTGT
>Ga0326728_10004781_pt1 | contig 39427 bp, 29 predicted proteins | sample MB3enrmetagenome_FD_207602 | JGI IMG/M metagenome (GOLD analysis project Ga0326728, IMG submission 207602) | Lab enriched peat soil microbial communities from McLean, Ithaca, NY, United States - MB31MN | ecosystem: Environmental > Terrestrial > Soil > Wetlands > Peat | place: USA: New York... | reverse complement strand
AGCTGCTCGCCTTATCGCGTGCCCATCGCGCGCCTGGCGGCAGCGCAGGCCGCTGTGAAGAGGCAGGAGAAGGCGGGGTACTCAACGGCGTAAGAGCGGGTGTCGGGCGCCGGCTGTCAGGTTTAAAACCGACGCTGCAGGGCGGCCCTCGTGGCCGCCCTTCGGCGGACAGAATCCGGATGCGCACCATTAGCAGCGGTCGGCCTGTGGCCTTTCAAATTACAGCTTCCAATAATCCTTGCTAACTTTTTCTCGGTTAGCATATTGCGCAGATTATACTAAGTGTAACTTTAGAAATGATGATACGATTCTGGCTGTGGCTGATGCTACAAGCGAGGGGGCGCAAATCATGGGGTTAAGGTTGGCACTGTTCGTCGGAATTCTGTTCTCACTCCAGTTGCCGATCGGTTGTGCCGCCAGCAGCGATTGGGTCTTCGTGTGGGTATCGTCGGGGCCCGGAGGGTACCACACCTCGCAAGGGAAAACCTCGGTCGGAATTCAAGGCGGCAAGCTGACCGCAGAAATGGCCGACGAATCCGGGGTACACTACAAGCTCACCGGATACATTGTGAAGAATAAAGTCAGTGCCAAGTTCACAGTGGTCGGAAGCGATTACTTCATTGATTCACCGTTTTCTGGCTCGTTCCAGACAAAGAGGTGGAGTAAGCTTGTCGACTCGAAAGGCCGCGAATCAATAGCCTTGACGGACGGCTGGAACTTCATTGGGATTTCTCGGGAGATTCACTAAGCGCCAGAAGGTCGCTTCCGGTACAAGGCACCGGGCTTAAGACGATCGAGGATTTCGAGTTGCCGCCGGCGTCAGGAAGGCATTCATGAATGTCGGCGCGTCGACATTGCCATGTGCCCACGCCCTATTATTCTGCCCGCCACGCATTGTGCTCGCACTTGAGATCCTGCTCCACCTGAGGAGGTAATCCTATGCCCGAGAACAAAGGGAAACTAGTTAACCGCCGCAGCTTCATCGGAGCTTCGGGCGCGGCCATCACGCTATGGAATCTCACGCGAAGCGTGCTGAGTGGAAAGGATGGCGGCCCATCCGCCGCGGGCAGTGGACCCGGCCCGGCCGGCATACACACTTTCGGCTACCAGGGTGACCATTTCCTGTTGGACGGGAAGCCGTTCGTAATCATCTCGGGCTCCATGCACTATCCCCGTGTGCCGCGCCCGTACTGGCGCGACCGTATCCGCAAAATGCGAGCCTTGGGCCTCAACACGCTCTGCACTTACGTTTTCTGGGATCTGCACGAGCCGCAGCCGGGCAAGTTCGATTTTACGGGCAATCTCGATGTCGGTGCTTACGTTCGGACAGCGCAGGAAGAAGGTCTATGGGTAATTGTGCGGCCCGGCCCTTATATTTGCTCGGAGTGGGATTTTGGCGGCCTTCCTCCCGGGCTCTTGGCAACTCCGGGTCTCAAGGTCCGCACCACCGATCCGCGTTTCATTGATGCTGCGTCAAAGTATTTGCGCAAAGTGGGGGAGCAACTGGCGCCTCTCCAAATCACTCGCGGCGGGCCCATCATCATGGCGCAAGTGGAGAACGAGTACGGATCTTTCGGCCACGACCACGACTACGTGAAGGCTATCCGCAACGCCATACGCGACGCCGGTTTTGACGTAACCCTCTACACCTCGGACGGGTCCAGCAAGGCAGAACTCGATGGGGGATCGATGCCGGGCTCGCCCGCCGCCATCAATTTCGGGCAGGGCGAACAGGAGAAAGAGTTCGCCAGGTTTGCAAAGTCCCGGCAGGGCGTGCCGCGCATGTGCGGTGAGTACTGGGACGGCTGGTTTGACCACTGGGGAGAAGAGCATCATGTCACCTCCCCCGAGGAAGCCGCCCAGGGAATTGAATGGATGCTTTCGCGAGGGATTTCCGTCAACCTCTACATGGTCCACGGCGGCACAAGCTGGGGCTTCATGAGCGGGGCGAATTATGACGGAAGCTATCAGCCGGACATTTCCAGCTATGATTACGACGCGCCGATCGACGAGGCGGGCCGGCCCACCAAGAAGTTCTCCTTGATTCGTGAGGTTGTCGAAAAATATCTGCCCGCAGGTTTGCGCTTGCCCGGGTTGCCTGCTCCGCTGCCTGTGATTGAGATTCCGCGCTTCGAATTGAGAGAGGCCGCCGTGCTGGACGGCCTGCTGGGAAAGCCGGTTCACTCTGACCAGCCGCTTTCCATGGAGGCAATGGGGCAGAATTATGGGTACATTCTCTACCGCACCCGGGTGGTTAAGAAATCTAAAGGAATACTTGAAGTAAAGGAGATAAGAGACTATGCGATCGTGTCCCAGGGCGCCCGATGCCTAGGAGTTCTGGATCGCCGCCTGAAGATGCATGCGCTTGAAGTGGAACTGGAAGGCGGGGTTCCGCTGGATATTCTGGTGGAGAATATGGGCCGCGTCAATTTCGGCCCGCACTTGGTAGAGGACCGGAAGGGAATCGTCGGGCCAGTCACGATTGCGGGCTCAATCCTGACGGGTTGGGAGAATTATTCGTTGCCGATGACAGACCTTTCGAACTTGCGCTTCTCTTCTTCAGGTTCGAAGGGCCAGACCTTCTTTCGAGGACAGTTTGAATTGACGGCATTGGGAGACACATTCCTGGACATGCGCGGGTGGTCAAAAGGGTATGTGTGGGTGAACGGTCACAATCTGGGCCGCTACTGGAAGATCGGGCCGCAGCAAAGCCTGTTTCTACCGGCCACCTCGCTTACTCAGGGAACGAACTCCGTGGTGGTTCTCGACCTCGAGCCGGGGGAGCGCCGGACACTTCAAGGGGTGAAAGACCCGATTTGGTCGACGCCCAAGCCTTAGTTCGGGCATTCGCCTGCGTTGGATTCCTGCGATATATAAAGTATTAGTTTAAGTTTCGATTTGGCGGGCTTCGACAGCGCGCCACCCTCTGCCCCGCGGCGCGTGAGGGCAAGAGGGCAAGAGGATATCAAAACAGCTCATCCGTCAGCCGGCGGACGAAGGCGCAAAGGGAGGCAATGCGGAAGTCACTGTTTACCTTTGCGAGCTTGCCGCCCTTTGCGGCTTCGCGTCAAACAGGTTCTCGATTCTTAGACTAACCCGCCGGTTCCGGGCGGGCTCGACGCTGATCCGAAGTCAGGTTCAGGACTGCATCGCCCCTCGTAGGCGCGGCGTCTCGTACAGCTTTCGAGGGAGATAGAGTTCAACTCCGTGGAATATGTTTCTGCCGCCATGCAACTTTCGGTCCTAATGTGCATCCTAATGCCTGAGTGGCGGAAAGGTGTTGTGTCTCAGCCACATTTCGGGACGCTATCTGCGCCGTCCCGTGGTGATCCCGCAGACGCGGAAAGCCGCCGCAGCCGGACTGTAGAGCAGCGAGTAATAGCAGTGATCTCGCGAAGCCAAGGTGATATAATCGGGAAGAATCAGCTTGTTGAGGTGAATCCATGAGCACACGGCGAATGCAAGTGGTGGCGCTTCTGGCAATATTCTGTCTCGCGGCTCTTCCAGTGCGCGGCGACGACAAGAAAGACGACGTCGACGAAATCGGCAATCGGAAAGTTGCGCACAAGAGCATCATCTCCGAAGAAAAGGAGATTGCCATCGGCAAGCAGTACAGCGTGGAAGTTGAGCGTTCCGCGAAGCTGCTCACGGACCCTGTCATCAACGAGTACGTCAATCGAGTGGCGCAGAACGTCGCGCGCAATTCGGACCTCAAGATTCCGCTCACGGTGAAGGTTATTGACGACCCAACGCTCAACGCCTTCGCACTTCCGGGCGGTTTTCTCTATGTGAATACGGGCTTGCTGCAGGCTGCGGAAGAGGAAGATCAGGTGGCAGGAGTGGTGGCCCACGAAATCGCGCACGTGGCCGCGCGCCACTGGGCAAGCCAGATGACCAAGATGACCTTCGCGCAATTCGCCATGATACCGCTCATGTTCGTTCCCATGACTTACCCGGTTTATATGGGCGTGATGGAAGCCTACATGAACGGCGTGCCGTTGATGTTTCTAAAGTTCAACCGAGGCGCCGAGGCGGAAGCAGACTATCTTGGAATTCAGTATATGTACAAGGCGGGGTACGACCCGAACTCGTACGTTGCCTTCTTCGGCAAGGTCATGGATGAGGAGCGGCGAATGCCCGGAAGCATGCCCCAGGTCTTTATGGACCACCCGCCAACGGGCGACCGGATTATCAAGACTGAAGAGGAAATCAAACAGATTCTTCCCAAGAAGGACCAGTATTTGGTTTCGACGTCGGAGTTTGACGACGTTAAGGCCCGCTTGCAACAGGTGATCAGCAACCGGAAGAGGCTGAAGCCCGGCGAGACCGGCGGGCCCACACTGCGCAAGCGGCAGCCCAGCGACCAGACCTCCGCTCCGACTCAGACCGCGGGGCAGAGTTCAGGCAGCAGCAGCGCCGGCGATGAGCAGCCGCCGGTACTGAAGCGACGCAGCGACTCCTCTTCCGACTCGGGTTCCGGCACGAACTCGAGTCCGAGTTCCACGCCAGGCACGACGACAGGCACCACTCCGAGTTCGTCGCCTGGTTCGAGTCCAAGTTCTACTCCGAGCCCGAATTCGACCTCAAACACGAACCCGAATCCCAACTAGAGTTTTTCCCTCTCCGCGCCAGGGATGGCCGCTCGCAAGCGTGGGCGGCCATTCTTGTTTCTGGCGGATAAGATCAGGGATTAGGGAATAGGGAACAGACGGAAGAGGGATTAGGGATTCGGAAATAGGGAACAGGGATTAGCGAACGATGCCGTCTGTTCCCTATTCCCTGTTCCCTAAAAAGCTATACCGAGCTTTCGCAGTTCCTCGGAATAGTACTTGCGGTAGAGGATTTCCCATTCTCCGCCGCCTTCCACGATGGTTCGCTTCTGTCCGGCGATGCGGCCTTTCACAAGCTGGTCGATCTTTTCTTCTTCCTGCATCAGCTCCGTGAGGATCTTGACGATCTGCACGCGGATGTTATTGGGCTCGTCGTAGATTTCCACTTCATCCAGAGCCTCAATGGCGGCCATGACCTGGTGTGAAATCTGAATGATCTTTTCGTGAGTCATTTTCATGGTCGCTGGCCTGCCCGCCTCAGAGAATGGCCTTCCGCTGGCGCACCAGTTCCTTCTTGATCGCTTTGAAAGCGTCTTCGTAACTGGCGCCCAGCTCTTTCATCTGGTTACCGTGTTCCTCCAGGATTCTTCGAACTTCGTCGTTGATGCGATCCTCGACGCTCAACTCTTCCAGCATCACCTGGTTGATGACCTCGGTGACATAATCAGGCTGTTCATAGGTGATCAGCCCGTCATCGGCCAGCCGCTTCAACACCTGCTTGGTCATGTAGGCGACATACTCGCGCTGAAACTGCATGGATGATGGGCCTCTCCTTGACGCTTGTGACACGCTAGTGTATATTTCATAGGTTGCAGGTGTCAAGGTTGTGCAGCAGGTGGTAGTGGCGCAGTTTGATGTAGAGGCGGCTTTACGCCGCCATTCGGCGGCGTGAACTCGCCGCTACAAGGTCAAACCGCCAGCCGGTAGTGCCCTGATTTGACGGGTGGCGCGGGGCTTCAGGCCGGCAACTGCCGGCGTCGAGTCCGTCGCTGGGCAGCAACCAGGACAGTACCACGCCGCCGGCCCTGCGCCGTCTTGGACTGGGCGGGGCGGTTAGCTCAGTTGGTTAGAGCGTCTGCCTTACAAGCAGAAGGTCGCCCGTTCGAGCCGGGCACCGCCCACCAAGGGAATTAGGTCATTGAATCATTGAGTCATCGATCCATTGAAGCACACCCAGGGTTCGGCCTGACAATGAATCAATGGCACAATGACTCAATGAATCAATTTTCAGGGGACGTAGTTCAGCTGGTTAGAACGCATGCCTGTCACGCATGAGGTCGCGGGTTCGAGTCCCGTCGTCCCCGCCAGCTAACTCCTGCCAGGTCAATCTACGCTCATTTGCATAGCCGTAGAAAACATACCAAGTCTTCCAAGCTGTCGTCCTGAGCCCATTCGCTGCCACTCTGAGCCCATTCGCTGTCATTCTGAGCGAAGCGAAGAATCTCGCTCTGCCTCTGCCGCTCAGGGTAAACTTTGCGAAGGATCTGCTTTTGCCGTGACCCGGATAGCGTGCAAGCGGGAATCCACCCAACGTGGGTCCTCGCCTCTGGCACTCGTCCTCGATCTCGGCATCGGCAAGAGCGTGTAGCGCAGAGGTGGGCACACTTAGCCCTCCTCTGCGGCTCTTATTGTGTAAACGCTCTTTTCCAGAGGCGGGTTCGAGAACTATAATTGGGCGCCATGTCACGCCTTCGACGCTTGGTGGTATCGGACCGTTGGTTTTTCGTCACCTGCCGCCTGTCACCCGGGCGGAAGATTCTCTCCGATTCAGAATTCGCTCGCTTGGCTCGGGTGATCCAGGAGCGTCGGGAAGAACACCGCTTCCTGCTCACGGCGTGGGTGTTCCTCGCCGGCATGCGATTTTCCATCCACGCAGTCCGCTCACCATCTCCAGGGTGATGGAAGCCATCAAAGATGGAGCGACGAAGCGAATCAACCGTTCGCGTGGGGAAGTGGGACGCCTGCTCGAGGCTCGCTTCTTTGATCGGGCACTCGGCACCGTGGAGGAGTACAACGAGAAGGTGCAGTACATTCATCTGAATCCGGTGAGGGCGGGGCGGGCACGCCACCCGGAAGCGGTAGCGCGGACCACCGCTTCTGTGGTCCGCGGTTTTTTCAATCGAAGAACCGCGGACCGCAAAAACGGCGGTCCACGCTACCGGCTTCCCGTCCACCGCGTTCTGCTGCCCGCCGATGCACACACCCGGATTTAGAAGAGCCGCAGAGGAAGCGAAACCACGGCTACCTGTGCGCTATCCGCTGAAGGGAAGGCACTCGACGTGACTATCGAATTCACATCTCACAACATTCGCCTTGACGACGGAACTCTCACGAAACCGGATGCGCCGTGTACGATGGACGCCTGGCCATGGATCGTCTCGGCACGGCGGATTCTGGAAACCATTTTTCCTGGGGAAAGGAAGCACCTCCGCCTTGTCGACCTAGGGTGCTTGGAGGGAGGCTTCGCTGTCGAGTTCGCACGCATGGGATTTGAGGTTCTGGGAATTGAGGTGCGTGATGCCAACATCGCAGCGTGCAACTACGTGAAGTCAAAAACCAACCTGCCAAACCTGGCCTTCGTGAAGGATGATGCATGGAACGTCCGAAAGTATGGAATGTTTGATGTCGCATTCTGCTGCGGTCTGCTATATCACATGGATCGGCCCAAGAAATTCCTTGAAACGCTTTCATCCGTAACCAAGAAACTCACGATCCTGCAGACACATTTTTCCACCCATGGCCTCGGCACAAGACTGTTTTCGCCTTTACCCACCCTATTCAAAAAGGTACTTGCAACGGTGACGAAGGGCAGGATTGATAGGTATTGCCTTTCACGGGTTACTGAGAATGAGGGACTGGTGGGACAATGGTTCGTGGAGTACAAAAATGATAAGTCGTTTTCCAGGCGGGAAACCTCCAAATGGGCCTCCTGGGATAACCGTCGCTCTTTTTGGATACAACGGGAATATCTGCTGCAAGCGATACTTGACGTTGGCTTTGATGTCGTCATGGAGCAATTTGACCATCTGGGACCAGACATCGCGGAAAGCATGTTGCGCGGCTACTACCGAACGGACCACAGGGGAACCTTTGTCGGCATCAAGACCAAGAATACACTCGACATCCCAATCCCCGGCTAACAACGTGCCCCACCTACCCTACTTAGCACGCCAGTTGGTAGCGCGGAGTCCCTGCCCTTCGCACTCTGCGGCTCTTCCTGCGTTGCGGTCGTGGTCCACGTTCCGGGATGTTAACGAGAAGTAAACGTTCACTGGCATGCGATTTTCTAGCCGCAGTTCGCTCACCACCTCCAGGGTGATGGAAGCCATCAAAGATGGAGCTGGTAGCGCGGACCACCGCTTCTGTGGTCCGCGGCTTTTTCAATGGAAGAACCGCGGACCGCAAACCCGGCGGTCCGCGCTACCGGCTTTCCGCTGACCGCGTTCTGCTGCCCGCCCATGCACACACCCGGATTTAGAAGAGCCCCAGAGGAAGCCAAACTACGGCTACCTCTGCGCTACCCGCTTCCTCCCAAAAGAAATTGCGACATTCTCGCTGGTGGTGCTCAACTGGCTGCATCATGCCCGTCAGATCATTTGTTATTCCCGCCAATGCCTGACAAAACTCCGCTTACTTCTGTGGGCTTTCTTACAAGTGCATACCGCCATGTTCCGTAGGTGCCGTCCGCATTCACAGCATTGACCCATCGTTCCGCAGCAGCGCGCTTAACCTCTTCCAGCGGGTCGAAGCCTTTGGTTTCCAAAATGAGATGTGTTGGCGGGTCTGCCTTCAGTCGGATGATGAAGTCCGGCATGTAGTCATGCATCTGCCCGTTGTGAAGATAGGGAATGGCGAACCCAAGCCCCGCGTTTTTCACAAACGCATCTGCTGCCGGATGGGTGTCGATGTAGTAGGCCGCCGATTGCTCCCACTTTTGAGTATCAGGAACAACGTAATTCACGTGACAATGGATTGCTTCTCGCGGCTCGCGGCTTGTCCAAAAGTCCACTTCTGCCGTCGTACCCGGCCCGCGACTTGACTCATAGCGCGGAATCTCCGGGGCCTCACCCTCGGAAATATCCGGCCTGATTGCCTCGACCAGCCGCTCCACCAGCCAGCCGTAGTAAGGTGCAAGAAAGAGGTCCTTCTTGTCGGCGGGCGGTTCCGCGTACACCTTTTCTTTCACATACCGTTGGACAATCGCCAACATCTGAGGGAATAGCACCTGTGCTGGCGCTTCGCACTTCGCTTGCTTCAGATAGTCGCGTGTGAGCGCGCCCGAAAGCTCGAAAATGAGTTCCTGTAACCGTCTCTTAGCCCGCCACTCAGCCAAGGTTGCCGCGCTTATTCTTCCCGGCCCACTCAGTGACATTCTCCCCTCTTTATTTACACTCAAACCCTTCATTTCCACTTCGGGGGGAATGCGCCCCGGTTGAAGCAGCATTGGGGCGATTTCCGACCAGTCCACTTTCACGCGGTTCCTGATTGCTTGCGTGTAGCCCTCGACTCGCGGAAAGCGAATTTCATAGTGGGCTTTGGCCGGAATTGCGTGGACGTGATAACGCTTCTCTGGAGGCGTGCCCGCGCCTTGCGGGTGCGCTTTGAACGGGATCACCTCGAAGGGCACCCCGAAAATCTGTGCCAATTCCTCCGAGAACTTCCCACCCTCGCCAAGTGTGTAACGGGTCCGGCGCAATCCGCGCCCCACCACTTGTTCACAAAGCAACTGCGACATGAAGGGCCTCAGCCCGATTATGTGCGTTACGGTGTTGCAGTCCCAGCCTTCCGTGAGCATCGCTACACTCACGATGCACCTCACATCACGTCCAGGCGGGTGAAGCGGACGCTTCAATTTCTTTGCCAATTCCTCGAAGCCCTCCGGGTATATCGGATTGCCCATAATGTCCAAAGGCCAACTCACCTTGCCCACGGTGTCGAGAATAAACCGCATCCAGCGGGATTCGTCACCCTTGGCCTCGCCCGTGTCTGTCTCATGGACAACCTTCGAGTCCACCCGAATCGTATTGAGAACCCCTTCGCTGTTTCTGAACCCCTCAATGTTAGCGGGCGGAATGCCGATAGGTCCCTTCCCTTCGGCAAGCCAGTCGTAGATCACCTTGGCAATTTTCGTGTTCTTGCAGACCAGAATGAAGACGGGCGGGCGGGAATCGCTCCCTTGTCTCTGCCACGTCTCCCGCAGGGCTTCCCACAATCCACCAAGCAGGGCAATGGGATGATGCGCGTATTTCAGGATCGCTTCCGCCTTCGGACTGCCTTTCTTCGCCCCGCGCTCCGCAGGTGTCAATTGTGGAATTATCCACTGCCAGATGTTGAAGTAGCCCGGTATCTGTGCCCCCGTGGTGTCACGCACTGCTAATTGCGGGTTTTTCACCAGCCCCGATTCGATGGCGTCGATCAGCCCGAAGTCACTCACCACCCACGGAAAGGGTTTGTTGGTCTCCTGTCCCACCCTGCCGAGAAAGTACGGCGTCGCTGAAAGATCGACGCAAAAGTTGATGCCCCTCAGTTTGTTGATCCTGTCGAGTCCGTCAATCCAAACGGTAGCCTCTTTGAAAAACTCCTCGGCCTCTTCTTCTTCGCCGAATTGTTCCTCCTCCTCGAATTCTGGCTCCTCCCGCATGATGCGGTACGCGTGATGCCCCTCGTCGTTGAACACCAGGATATTTTGCTTCCCGCCCACTTCGCGGCCCAACACGCGAGCAATCAATGACGTGTCGCTCTCAACGTACCGCGCTGATTCAACCTTCACCCTCTTGAGTGCCCCACCTTTCTCCCGCTCTTCCTCCAGCACCTTCAGCATTCCCGCCGCAACCTGCCGTTCGTAGTCCCGCAAGGTCAGGTAGCGCGAACCGCGAGCCGTGGTCGTCTTTGGCCCGATGTTGATGGTCTCCTTCACCCGCACCTTGACCCCGGCCTTGGTGACCTTCGCCCCGACACCCCCGGTTTGCACACCCTGTGGCTCGAATACATGCCAATTCGTAACCATCACCTTCCCTTGCGTCAGCAGGGGCATCAAGTGAGGGGGCACAAGGTCCCTTGTCCGGTAAATGCTCGCTTCACCCAACGCGGGGTCAAGCTCTCGCAACCTGTTGCGTATGGTCACATTGGGGCAAACCACCAGCACGACATCGGAAAATCGGCCATCGCTTCGGTCGTTCACCTTGTTGAGGATGCTCCACGCTGCCAGCATCCCCATCACCGTTGTCTTGCCCCCGCCCGTCGCCACTTTGCAGGCGTAACGCAGGAAACCTGCATAGCCTTCCTGCTTGCGATCCTCGCTTGGTTCATCACGCGGGATTGAAATGCCTTGCAGGAAATCGCTTCGGGCTTCGGTCAAAAAGATGACGCTCAGCGCCGCCTCAAGTTGCGCGAAGAAGAGGCGCTTGTCGCGTCCGTCGCGCGTCCACCATCGGATCAGGTCAAGCGTGGTGCGACTTACCCCCGGATAGTCCCCCGTGTTCTGCCAAGCCTGAAGCCGCTCTCGGATCAGGCTCACCAACGCCAGTTCATAACCCGCTGGGTATTCCTTCGACGGGCTCAAGACTTTGGGGTCCAGTGTCCAGGGTTCTTTCTGGTCACGCGGCGGAAAGATCACGGGCGGGCGTCTGCCTTTCCGACGCTGTGGCTGTTCCCCCTCCTGAATGTACCAATACTCGGCAGGCTTCTCGAATGGGGAATTGAGAATAGGCTCTGATACTTCGTAGCTGTTCATACGTCGACCTTCTTGTAGCGTCGATCTCCGATCGACGTTCCGGCGGTCAGAGACCGCCGCTACAAAACCAGGCGATGGATCTCGCCCTGATACGGCCAATCTTCCGGGCGCTTCACTAACCCGGCCCGCACTGGATTCTGCCGGACGTATTCGTATTTCTCGCGGTAGGATTCTTCCGATCTCATGACGTGATCGAAGAAGTCCTTCTCCCAGTGCGTGCCCTCGCCCTCAGCCTCCCGCAGAACTTTGGACAAGTCGCCCCGCAGTGCTTTGATCCATTTCCATAACGGCGGTGACTTGCGACAAAAGCCCGCGAAAAGATGGACATGGTCGGGCATAATCATGAAGAACCCAACCCAAACTAGAAAACCTGTTGCCCGTTGGGAGAATTTTGTTAATTCCAAGTGAATCTCAGGGTTGGCCAGCGAGCGTTTTCGGTCCTGCGTACACAGCGTAAGATAGTAAATAGGGCAATCGGTGTAGAGCCAATCCAGGCGCCGCAAGCGGGGTTTGAATCTCATATTGTTGTAGCGTCGATCTCCGATCGACGTTCCGGCGGTCGGAGACCGCCGCTACAGCGACCCGGCCTCACTCAAAGGTTTCACAACCAACAATTCGTTACCACGCTCATCAATTACCTTCACAGCCACTTGTCCTTGTTCTCCGGCTTCAAAAGGCGCGCTCACCGTTCCTGCCAGGTGCTCCCACAGGCTTTCCTCATACTCGCCCTTTAGAGCCTTCTTCAGGTTCTCCCATGCGCCGGTCTTGGGGAAAAATGCTTGGCTCACGTGGAAGCACAAGCCGTTGTAGTCCGTATCGAGAAACCACGCCGGAACTTCTTCGCCCCTTCGGTGATAGGGTTCCATCGTCGCGGGGTCGAATACGTCGAGTCCTAGCAATTCCACTTCATACTTTGTAGCGGCGGTGTCCCCACCGCCGGACCGGCGGTCAGAGACCACCGCAGGGGGTTGTAGCGTCGATCTCTGATCGACGTTCCGGCGATCAGAGACCACCGCCACAGGGGCGCTGTCCCCACCTCCGGGTGTCGCCTGCCGGGGCCGAACGCGGCGCAGTTCAATCTCCGGCAGGCCGCACACGCTGAAGATTTGGCTTGAACGCAGGTTCTTCAAAAGGTCGCCCATCATGATGTCGGGCGTGGCCTGGACATAGGTCGCCGGAATGCCCATGACTTCCGCGCATTTGCTCACCAGATCGCGCGCATGGGGTTGAATGGCGAAGCCGATCACGTAAAGGTGCGTGTAGTCTTTGGCGTGGGCTTCCCGCGCGGCCTCATAAACCAGTTTTTCGCTCACCGCGCCGTTTTCTGGGCCAAAGACAAAAGCCACGAGTTTGGCGGAAAGTGGTAGAACCTTTCCATTCTTTTCGGCAGCCTCTTGCACCGCCTCTGCCAGAGTCGGAGTCTGGCCGTTTGCCGTGGCGTCAACCAATGCTTCCGCAGAAAGCGAAAGCGTTTTGGCAGGGGGGCGGATGTTGCGAAGCGTGACCGTGCGGTTGCCTTGCAAACGCAACAGGGGGCTCTTGCGCAGCACTTCCAGCATTCGGTCCACAAACGAGCCGTGCTCTTGGGCAGAAACCGCGCCGGAGTCTTCGATACCATCGGCTACCCAATTGACGGGGGTCGGGATTGTGGCTTCGACGCAGAAACGCCCGGTCACGCGGGTGATCTTGTTATTGGGTTCCGGCCTGTCCACCAATACCTCTTCGTCGGATGTCTCCTCGTTCGCAATCGTGCTTGATGTAATGTGCGGAACGACGCCGCCCACTTCTTCGCCTTTCTTGTTTCGCTTACGCTTATAGACGAACCCGCCAGCTGGGCCGCGCGTTTCGTCTACCAAGTCGTACCAAGGAAACGTGGCTGTCAACAGGCGCTGGCGGGCGAGCGCGAGCGGCACCCGGCTGGTGTCAATCGTAATCCACCGTCGTCCCCAGTGCTCCGCACAGTACGCCGTTGTACCACTCCCGCAAGTGGGATCAAGGACAAGATCACCCGGTTCTGTCGTAAGCAGAATGCAGCGCTTAACTACTTCGGTGTTGGTCTGAACTGCATAGATTGGATTGCTTGCCCCACCAAATTCATCCCACCAGTTGGTAACTTCAGTAAACCCGAAATCAGCCGCATACCTTTTATATCGAAGCTGGTTTTCCCCGACGAACAGTCGATTGGCGGCCGCAAGATGGTCCAGTCCAGACGGCGTGCCATCGTCCGTAACCGCGCTGTGTTTCCAGCAGTTTCCTTTTTCGATCCCAGGATCGTAGTTCGTTCCCCGAAAACTGTACTTTACACTCTGCGTGCGACGGAAGCCGCCGCTGGTGAGGTTTTCCGATGCAAACAGTTTTGCCCCGGGAAAATCGGCTACGAGGCGATCTAACGATTGTCGGTAGTCGATTCCGCTTTCCTTCTCCAAATCGGAAAATGTCAACTCCCGTCCGTCCACCAGTTCCAGGTATCGGAATGTTTCCGCCAGTTCATCACGAGAAATCGGGACAAATAACTTTCTAATCCTCGGCTTGGCTCTCTCTTTGTCTTTAGCAAACCACAGAATGTAGTCGTTGATTGGGTCAAGGGTTTCGCCCTTCTGCCCACCCTTTTTCTTGAGCAGGATTGTGACTATGAAATTGTTACTACCAAAGACCTCGCAAGCAACGGCACGAACTGTATGGACGTTCTCGTCGTTGATCTGCACGAAAATGCTCCCGCTCGGCGAGAGCAATTCACGCGCAAGCAGGAGTCGGTCGCGCATGTAAGTCAAATACGAATGCAGGCCCAATTCCCAAGTGTCGCGATACGCCTGCACCATCTCGGGCTCTCGGGTCATGTCCTCGTCGTCATTGGGGCTAACGTCGCGTTTGCGGATGAAGGGCTGGAAGTTCGAGCCGAACTTCACCCCATAGGGCGGGTCCATGTAAATCATCTGCACCTGTCCACCCAGGCCCTCGTAATGCAGAAGCGAATTCATCACCACCAGCGAATCGCCCAGAATCATCCGGTTCACCCACTTGTCCTGATACTCGTAGGCGCGCAGCACTTGGTCGGTGATGGAATGCTCCGGGTCTCCGAATAGCTCAAACATCGTTTGCTGTTTATCGCGCTTGTGGCTCACCACCGTGTCGATTATGGCTTTGGTGGAAAGCCGCTCGTGGACGAACAGCGGCAAGGTGGGAACGTCAAACGAAAGCCGCTCCGCCTTCCCCGCCCAATTCAAAAAGGGCTTACCGAGCGCCTTGAGTCGGCGGATCGCATCCTGAAGCCCCGCAACCGAAGCCACGATTTTCCCGCCGGCGTTCTTGAACTCCTGCGGCTTCTCAAACTCGTGAGGAGCGGGAATCGCCGCCGCTTCCTCCGCCTTGGCGAGCAGCCATTCGCCCAATTCCCGCGCTGAGTTCTGGCCGTCCCAATCGAGCGCCGGAGAAAGCGACGAATCGTAACGGTACGTGGACGGCTGCTTCTTTTTCTTGAACTGAGCCTGTGTCCCCACATCCGGGCGCATGGGGCTTTCCGACTCCGGGTGCCTGTAGTTCTCCGCCAATCGCGTTCGTGCCACCACCTTTTTGCCGGCCATCTCTCCCCTCCGCCTTCTTACGCAACATTGAATCAGGCGGAAAGTATACCTCCATTCTCAACGCGATTCACTGAGTACAGCACTTCAAAGGTGGGCCTGCTCCGCCAATGAAGCAGACTTTCTGATCCTGGCGCATTTTTCACTTGACAAACGGGACGACATAGGCTAGACTTCTTTGGTGGGGTTGGGCAGGGGTCAGGCCCTGCCGGATAGGTTATGCGTCCTCTTTTGTTTTCGGTTCCTGCCTGTGGTGTCTGCCTCCAAGTGCAGTCAAGAAGTCGAGGAGTGCAAAAGCAAGGGCAGGTAGGCAGATGGGCAGGTGGGCAGATCGTGGTCGAGGAATTGGACACCCATTGCCGACCGCAAGCGAAGGACTGCAGGCCGGAAGGTGGCGCAGGGCTCACCATCGTCTCGACTCCACAACTTACCGACTGCAAAATCGGCGGAACAAAGCGAGAATGTCTATGAAAACAAAGGACAAGTACAAAAAGTCTGGTAGCGCAGACCGCCGATTCTGCGGTCTGCGGCTTTTCCATGATCGCTGGGGCGAGCCGCGGACCGCAAACACGGCGATCCGCGCTACACTAAAATCGGGGGAACAAAGCGAGAATGTCTATGAAAACAAAGGAAGAGGTCAAGAAGTCGACAACCCCCTCACCCGGCTCGCTACTCTCGCCACCCTCCCCGATTTCTGGGGTCCGATGGATCCCATCGGGGTCCAGAAATCGGACTCCCCAGGGAGAGGGCTGCTGACGAGATTTATTCGTGAGCCCCAAAGAAATGTGCGAAATACAAAAATCGAGGGAACAAAGCGAGAATGTCTATGAAAACAAAGGACAAGTACAAAAAGTCGCTGAGATCTATAGTGTCAGACCAGATGCTGACTATGGGCCTGTGGCCGCAGGCCGGAACGGGGCGCCCGACTCTTCTACTTCTCGGTTCCTCAACTTGTCGACTGCAAAATCGAGGGAACGAAGCTAAGAAGTACTTGAAAACAAACGACATCACCTTTTTTGTTGCTGCAAATTGCGCGCATTTTGCGCGCAATTTTGCACAAATTGAACGTTGCATGGAGCAAAAACCGCGCGTTTTGCGCAAAACGAAGCTAAGACTACGGAGCGGACAGGCGAGGAAGGAAAGTGACAAAAAGTCGTCTACATGGCCGGCGGATTTGGCTGCCAGCCTGCCAACGGGCACGTCACGTTGTGGCGCGTGCATGTGCAAGACGGCTCACGACCCTTCCTGCACAGGGTTCTTCTCAGACGTGATGTTGAACCGTAGGCGCCCCGCCCTCTTGTATGGGACGGTGTTTCCACCAAATGAACCCTGCCAAGACGCCCAGCAGCAGCACCAGAAGCGCCGGGATTGGGAGGCCGTGCAAGACCGTACGAGGGAGTCTACGGCAAGCCTCGATCCCTAAAAAACAGATGCGCTGGAAGGAGTTGAACATTTCCCCGATTTCAAAACTGAAAACAAAAAGGCACGCATACAAATAAGCAGGGTATCGGTTCGATCGATTCAACACCCAACGGGCCATGGACCTGAGCCTCGCGATTTTAGCCAGTTCCGCTACCCCCATGCCGACCAGCGCGCCGCCAAGAATGTCTGTCGGGTAATGAAACCCCAGGTAGACACGAGGCAGACTGATCAGCGTAGCATAAGCGATTGCCCAAATTCCAAGGCGCCGGGACACCATCCAGAGCCCCGCCGCTACGCAGAAGACAACCGCCGCGTGATCACTTGGGAAGGAGCTCCAGTGGATCAACCAACTGGGGTCTTGCGTATAGGCGACGTGATAATGCAAGCGCGGATCATGGATCGGCCTTTCCCGGTAGGGAAGGCTAAAGGCCACAGCCCGTGCGACGAATACGGCGGGAACGGTGGCAAAAAGAGTGATCGCCAGGGTCTCTTGTTTTTCCGGGTCGTCTTTCCCGTATTCTGCCCAGGCCCACCAAAACATCGCCATCAGGACTCCGCCGGTGAGAAAGGCTAGGTAGCTAGTCTGAACGACTGCGGCATCCACGATCCACCAACGATTAACCAGAGAATTAACATGAGTCATAATCCACAGATCAAGCCAGTCCATGAAACTCGAACTCCTTCCGAATTGAACCTCCGTGCAGGCAGCGCAAGATGATGATCTTTGGGCGAGCCGCGTCTTCCCTTTCTTTCGTCTTACACCCAGGAGGGCGGGCAAAGTGGGGCGGACGCGCGCTCAGCCCCGCAGCTCCGGGGCGTGGCAGAAAGCGTTCTTTGAACGAGGCGGTGAACATACTCCGTCCCTATTGACTGGTAATTTATAGCGCTAGACGCGAAGTTTTGCAAGGACAAATCCGCAGATGTCTAGCCCACTCGTACTGGTACCTTTGGGGGGCAGGGAAGGTCTTGGCAGGTCGGTCAGACTGCAGTTTGAAAGGTAATGGCCGCCGTTAGCAGGCGGGCTCCCTGCGATAGGAGCGCGGGCTGGCTCCAAATTCGGCGCGGAAGGCGTGGTTGAAGTTGGAGAGATCGTCGAAGCCGCTGGCGAGCGCGATCTCGAGGACCTGATCCGGCTGTGTAGCCAGGCTTAGGGCGGCCTGGCGCAGGCGCGTGCGCAGAAGGTATTGGTGCGGTGTGACGCCGGTGACCTGGCGGAAGGTGCGCAGGAAATGGAAGGCGCTCATTCCGGCGGCGCCAGCCAATTGCCGGAGCTGCAATGGTTCGTTGAAATGGGATTCGATGAAACGAAGGGTGGAGGATATGCGGCGCTGGTCCGCGGGCCCCGGCGTGCGATCGCCCTTGCGGCCGGAATCCCCGGCCTCGCCGACAGCGCCGATCAGACCGCAGGCCAACTCGTCAAAGTCCACTCTCTCCGGCGCCCGAACCGCGAGTTGCGCCAGGGCTACCCAGGGCGCGAGTTGCGACAGAGCTGGAATGCGGGGAACGCGAAATGCGGGCACCGCACACTGTTCGAAGAACTCCGGGGTGTAGCGGAACGACAGGCAGCGATCGCCGGTGGCATGTTCGTGACTGCATTCGAAGTATTCTCCGCAATTGCCCAGCAGCAGCGCGCCGGGAGACATCGCCGCCTCGCCGCGGTTCGAGTGATACTTGAACGATCCACCGATGACGACCGCAATGGACCAGCCCCAGTGCTGTTCCTCGTAGGGCCGATCCTGCGGCCCGGCGGTGCAAACTACATCGCTGGCCTGCCATCCGTCGCCACTTGCCAGGATCTTAGCAGCAATTTTCCCCAAGTTCGCTCCCTCGTATTGGGATTATACCATCTTACTGCGGCTGACAGAATCAGTGGAGGTGCGGATCACATGAAGAAGATCTTATGGATCGTACTGATTTGTAGCTATCCGAAGTTCGCTTCAGCGCAGGCAGAGTTCCCGGCATTGCTCGCGGATGGGCCGGCGGTCGAATACCGGGAGAAACTCATGCTCTTCGGCCAGTTTGTGGGTGACTGGGAATTCCACGGAGTTGAATACCATCCTGATGGCTCGCGGGTCACCGACCAGGGGGAAATCGAGTTTGGCTGGGTACTTGGGGGGCGGGCGGTCCAGGACGTGTGGATCGAACGCGAGCGGTCCGACGGGCAGGTGAAAACGTACGGGACAACGCTTCGCGTCTACGATCCAAAGCTGGACGCGTGGCGAATCGTTTGGGTCGATCCTCCTAGAGGCACGCAGCAGACGATGATGGCGCGCCAAGCAGGCGACCAGATCGTGCTCGAGGGCAAGGATCGGAACGGCATCCCGATCCGGTGGATATTCTCCGAGATCAAGGCAGACTCATTCCGCTGGAGGGGCGAAAGATCTGTCAACGGCTCCTGGCGAATTTACGAGGAGTGTTCCCCGCGCCGCATCAAAGCCCTGCCACGATGAGCGCACGACAGCTTGCTGCCCAGCCCGCTCCGAGGGAGAGACGTTCCGTCTGCGACACGGTCCGGACGTGGCGCCTAGCCCCCAACCGTGATTCCCAACGACTTCATTTTTCGATAGAGGTGGCTGCGCTCGAGTCCCAGAGCTTCGGCCGCGCGCGTAACGTTGCCCTGATTTTCCTCAAGTTTGCGGAGGATGTAGTCGCGCTCGTAGGCGGCTCGCGCCTCCTGCAATGAGGAGAAACCAGTCGTAGGTGTCCTGGTCGATCCGGACGCTGTATGGTCGTGGGAGAGAGAAGGCGGAAGGTGCCGTCGCTCGATTCTCTCACCTGGCACCATGATGACCAGCCGCTCGACCAGGTTGCGCAATTCGCGCACGTTGCCCGGCCAGCGGTAACTGAGGATTACTTCCTGGGCCGCATCGGCGAAGTGTTTCGGGCGGCGGCCATAGGCGCGGGCGAACTCCGCCAGGAAGTAGTTGGCGAGAGCGGGAATATCCTCCGCATGGTCGCGCAACGGGGGAACGAAGAAGGGAATGACGTTAAGCCGGTAGAAAAGGTCCTCGCGGAAATTGCCTTTCTGGATCTCTTCCTGCAGATTCTTGTTGGTGGCGGCGATGACGCGCACATCCACGGTGAGATTATTCCCCGAACCCACGGGGGTGAACCGCTGCTCCTCGATCACGCGCAGGACTTTGGATTGCGTGCGCAAGCTCATGTCACCGACTTCGTCCAGGAACAGCGTCCCGCCATGGGCCTGCTCGAACTTGCCCACCTTGTCCTCGACGGCCCCGGTGAAAGAGCCTTTGATGTGTCCGAACAACTCGCTTTCGATCAGTTCCTCGGGGATGGCGGCACAATTGACTTCCACGAAGGGTTCCCGGGCGCGCAGGCTGAGGAGGTGCAAGGCGTGGGCGACCAATTCTTTTCCGGTCCCGCTTTCGCCGAAAACCAGCACTCGGCCGTTGGTGGGTGCGGCCAGGGCGAGTTGTTGGCGTAGGGCCTTCATGGGGACGCTTTCGCCAATGATTCGATACTTGCCCTGCAACTCCTCGCGCAACTGGCGATTCTGCGCGGCCAGCGTTAATTGCTCGACCGCGTGCTTCAGCGTCAATAGTGTCTTGTCAATGGAGAGAGGCTTTTCGATGAAATCGAAGGCACCCAATTTTGTGGAGCGCACCGCCGTTTCAATCGTTCCGTGGCCGGAAATCATGATCACGATAGGCGGACTCTCGAGAGCCTGGATCTTTTCCAGTGCCTGGATGCCGTCCATGCCGGGCAGCCAGATGTCCAGAAGAACCAAATCGCAATTGTGATGCGCAAGGAAGTCCAGGCAAGCTTCGCCGCTCTCCACCGCGTCCACAAGGTACCCTTCGTCTTGCAGCACGCCGGCAAGCGACTCGCGAATCCCGGGTTCGTCATCCACAATAAGAACGGAGTAGTGCGCCATGACAGACTCTGAATTATAAATTATGAATTATGAATTGTCTGCGTGAAAACTCGATAGGTCTGTCATTCCGAGGAGCCGCAGGCGACGAGGAATCTCGCACTGCCTTGACAACATTCAGAGCGAGATTCCTCGCTCCGCTCGGAATGACAGTGTGGTGCAAGAAGCCCAACTGCCTACTGCCTACTGCCTACTGCCTACTGCCTACTGCCTTCCTGCGCTTGGATGGCTGGGGTGCGCTCGACGGGAAGTTCGATAATGAATCGAGTTCCGGTCGGTTGGTTTTCCTCCACCCGAATGATCCCCTTCTGTTCGCTGACGATTCGGCTGACGATGGCCAAGCCCAGTCCTGTGCCTCGATGCTTGGTGGAGAAATAGGGTAGGAACAGTTTTTCTTTGTCCTCCGGGGCGATGCCCGGGCCGCTGTCCGCCACCGTGATTTCCACCACGTCGTGCTCCGCATCAAGCGTGGTGCGAACCCAGATTTCCTTTTGCAGGGCGTGTTCGAGAGCCTCGGCGGCATTGTCAATCAAGTTGGCCACGGCGCGTTTCAACTGTTCAGGATCGACGAGGGCCAGGGGCAAATCCGGCGACAAATCCCGATGGATCTCGATGCCGCGCAGGCGGCCCTCGAAGATCCTCAACGCGTTCTCGACAATTTCATTCAGGCTGGAGGGAAGAGGTTTGGAAGCTGGAAAGCGTGCCAAGGCCGAGAATTCGTCCACGAGCGATTTCAGCGAAGCCACTTCGCGCCCAACCAGGGCGGCGCTTTCTGAAACCACGCGCAGCAAATCGGGAGGAAGGGCCCCCGCGCGTTCGATGAGCCGCGTTATACGCTCCGTGGAAAGTTGAATAGGAGTGAGTGGGTTCTTGATCTCGTGGGCGACGCGCTGTGCGACTTCCTGCCAGGCCGCAGCCTTTTGGGCTTGCACGAGTTCCGACAAATCCTCGAGAACGAGTACCGAGCCGATCTTGCCGTGGCGAGCACGGACTGAGGACACCGTCAGGGAAGTAAACGCCCGCCGACCGCCCAAAACCAGTTCCATCTGGCGCGAGGCCACGCCTTGGCGGGTCGCACGCCGGAAGAGCCGAGCCACGTCGCGCGCATCCTCCGGCGTGAAGAGGTCCGTCAGAGTGTGCAGCGCTCCCATCTCATCCCCGCCGAACAGGCGTTTGGCCATCGTATTCACGCTGGTTATTTGGCCTTGCGGGTCGAAGGAAATAACTCCGGTCGGAATATTCTCGAGGATGGCCTCAATCGTGTTGCCACGCTCCTCCAGTTGGCGGTTGACAGCCTGGAGTTCTCGGGCCGCCTGGTCGATGGCCAGGCGGTTCTCCTGCAACTGACGAGTCATGGAATTAAAGGATTGGATGAGGATTCCAAGCTCATCGTCCGCTCGGGCCGAAACTTGGTACCCCAGGTTGCCTTTGGCAACCTCCTGCGTGGCCTCGGCGAGCGCTTGGATGGGAACCGTCACCTGTTTGGCGAGGAACAACGCGAACCAAGTGGCGATAAAGAGGATCACCAAAGTGATCAGACAAAGAAAGGAGAGGTAAGTCCTCTTCAGAGCTCGCCGCTCGCCGGTGAGTTGGGCGTATTTTTGCGCCTCGCGTTGAATCTCCTGCGAGAGGGCCATCAATTTCAGCGGAAGGCGAGTGACGGCAACCGCGGTTCCGACGACCGCTCCTGCAGAATCACGGAGCGGTTGCGCGCTGACGAACATTTCGAAGCCGCCGGATCGCCGGTTGTCCGAAACTCCTCCCGGCGGAACCAGGCCCTGGGCCAGTTGCGGGTACATCCGGACAACTTCGGAGGGATCGGGAAACGGGTCGCCGGCTTCGGCAAGCAGCCTGCCTTGGCGATCAAAGCACATGGCGGACTCGAGGTTGAGGTCCACCACTTCGCGCTCCAACACGCCCAGAACGCCGTCCTGGTCGGAAGTAGCCACAGCATGCAGGAGGACTCCGCTACCGGCCAGATGCTGGGCGATCTGTGAGGAGCGGCTTTGCGTATGGGATTGCAGTTGCCGGACGATCTCCCCGGAGTCGGCCCGGATCAGATCGAGAGGAATGCTGAACCAGCGATCGATAGTCCGGTTAAGCAGGCCGTAGGCGAAGGCAAAAAGGAAACAGACCGGCACCAGCGAGAGAGCCAGGAACGCCACCACCATGGTTGTCTTGAAGCGCGCACCAAGCTGTTGCTGCTTGCGCTCGACATACAGTTTGAGCAGAATGCGCAGCAGAATCAGGGCAAAGATGACGAAGGCAAGAAAGATGACCGCGGAAAGCGAGAGCAGGAGCAGCGTCTGTTCAGGGCTTTGAGGACGGATGAAGGAAAGGTTTAAGGACGCCTGGCTCCACCCCAGAAAAAAAAGCGCGGGCACCAGTACGAGCAGGAATATCAGGACCACCTTGCGGCGATCGGATGGGTTCTCAGGCAAGGAATTCCTCCAGCGGGCACCCCGGGCAGCTCGGGGAGTGCGGGGTGCAGTGCTTCTTTCCCACCTCGACCAGAAGTGCATGAAACTCGTTGAAGAAGGCGGCCTCGCGCGGCAGGTGCGTATGCAGGAACTCCTGGGTCTCGTGGTAGCCCGAATCAGCGGCGATGACACCGTGCCTCGACAGAACCCGCCGCGTATAAGCATCCGCCACAAAGAGGGGACGCTCGGCCGCATAGAGGAGGATCGCATCGGCCGTTTCCGGGCCCACCCCCCGAAGCTCCAGCAGCCGGCGGCGGAGCTCCTCGGCCGGAAGGGAAAAGAGCCTGGATAAAGAGCCCCCGTGCTCCCGCTCCAGCCAGTCAACGAAATTCCTTATGGTGCGCGCCTTCTGCCGGTAGAAACCTGCGGGCCGAACACACGCTTCCAGCGTGTCAAGCCCCGCGGCCCGCAATCCCCGCCAGCTTAACAGGCCTGCCTGCCGAAGCTTGCGCAGGGCCAGCGTGGCGTTGTGCCATGCGGTGTTTTGTGTGAGGATGGCTCCCAAAATCACTTCCAGGCGGGTCCGCCCCGGCCACCACTGTTGTGGCCCGAATCGCCGCAGAAGAGCAGCATAATAGCCGGTGAGCAGTTGCTTGGCAGGAGTCTTCGCCGGATTGGGCACTGCCGCCATACCCAAAAAGTATACCGGGCTTGCCGTAAAGTCAACGAACCCAAGAGTCGAGCGATCTGGTCAAAATCGTTTAGCCCTCAGCTTTCAGCTCTCAGCTTTCAGCAAGCAGCTTCCAGGAGGCCGCAGCAAGGATTACGCGCTAAGGGCTGAAAGCTGAGAGCTGAAGGCTGAGAGCTTGCGTTGCTGATTACCGGATCACCCGATCTCCCGGTCGTCCGGATGGTACTAAGGTACCTTTGCCCGGCGCTCCGCTTGGTCATAGACTAAAGGGGCCCTGGGGAGTTCCTGGGGGGTGCAACTCCCCACCGGCAGGCGGGCGACGACGTGTGACCACACTCGGCTAGAATAGAATTCTCGTGGACGAAGTTTCATTACCGGCTTAGGCGAGGGTTGGAGGAATGGCAGGGAAGCTCGGCGACATTCTCCTAAAAGAGAATCTCATCAGCCCTGAGCAGCTCAAGCAAGCCCTTGAACACCAAAAGGCGAACGGAGGGCGGCTGGGCGGTGCGCTGGTGAAGCTCGGCTTCTTGAGCGACGATGAAGTCACGGTCGTTCTCTCTCACCAGTACGGCGTCCCCTCGATCAATCTGACTCACTTTGAAGTCGATCCGGGCGTCACCAAGTTGATTCCCATGGAGACGGCGCTGAAATTCCAGGTGCTGCCGCTGAGCCGTGTGGGAACGTCCTTGACGTTGGCCATGGTAGATCCGACCAATGTCTTCGCCATGGACGACATCAAGTTCATGACCGGCTTCAATATCGAGCCGGTGGTTGCATCGGAAACCGCCATCGCCGAGGCCATCAAGAAGAATTACGGAAGCATTGAGGAGCAGGAACGGAAGCGGGAACTGGAAGAGATCGTTAGTTTCATCGACGAGGCCCAGAATGAGGCGCTCGAACTGGAAGCCGAAGATGAAACCACCCTGAACCTCGAGCAACTCGAGAAGGCCGCCGAGGAAGCGCCGGTCATCAAGCTCGTGAACTATTTCCTTACCGATGCCGTAAAGCGCGGAGCCAGCGATATTCACATGGAACCGTATGAAAAAGAATATCGCGTCCGGTACCGGGTTGATGGCGTTCTGCAAACCATCATGACGCCGCCCAATAGGCTCCGCGACGCCATCATCAGCCGCGTCAAGATCATGTCCAAGCTGGATATTTCCGAGAAGCGGCTCCCGCAGGATGGCCGCATCATGGTCAAGATGTTGAAGGAGGGAAGGAAGAAAGCGCTCGATCTTCGCGTTTCGGTCCTTCCCACCATGTATGGTGAAAAGATCGTGATGCGGCTGCTCGACAAGGAGAACCTGCGGTTGGACATGACCAAGCTGGGATTCGAAGCGGAGTCCTTGGCCAAGTTCCAGAAAGCGATCTTCAAGCCCTATGGAATGGTCCTGGTCACCGGCCCGACAGGTAGCGGAAAGACCAACACCCTGTATTCCTCCATTGTTCAGTTGAACAGCCCGGAAACGAATATCATCACGGCGGAAGATCCGGTCGAGTATCAGTTGCCGGGCATCAATCAGGTTCAGGTAAAAGAGCAGATCGGGCTGAACTTCGCCACCGCTTTGAGGGCCTTCTTGCGCCAAGATCCCAATATTATTCTGGTAGGAGAAATCCGGGATTTCGAGACGGCGGAGATCGCCATCAAGGCGGCACTGACCGGCCACCTGGTTCTCTCCACACTTCACACCAACGATGCTCCCTCCACCATTTCTCGCCTGATGAACATGGGAATCGAACCATTTCTGGTTGCGACCTCGGTGAACTTGATCTGCGCACAACGCTTGGTGCGCCGTCTTTGTCCGGATTGCAAGGTGCAGGATAAGGTTCCCCCGCAAGTTCTCCTCGAAGCCGGCTATACGCCGGATGAGTCCAAGACCGTCAAAGTCTATAGACGGCAGGGTTGCGGGAACTGCGGCGGCAAGGGCTACAAGGGCCGGATCGGCCTCTATGAAGTGCTGGAGGTCACGGAGGAGCTTCGCGACCTGATCCTGGTCGGAGCTTCGGCACTCGAACTCAAGAAGCGAGGCGTCGAGCAAGGCATGATGACCCTTCGCCGCAGCGGCTTGGCCAAGGCGGCGCAAGGAGTAACAACCCTCGAGGAAGTGATGCGGGAGAGCGTGCTGTAGAGCAGTCGAGAGTCGAAAGTCGAGAGTCAAAAGTTGAAGGTCAAGAATCTAAACTCGAGGGTTCCCCATGGTTACCTTCGGATCATATCGGACGCAGGTACTTTGGGGGCGGTCGAAGAAGAGATCTTTACACTTTCAACTCTCGACTCTTGACTCTCGACTGTCGACTTTCGATCTTAAGCGGAGAGCATTTCATGGCAGTTCCAAGTCTCAGCGAGCTTTTGAAGCGCATGGTGGATATGGAAGGTTCAGACCTGCAGATTACCGTCGACTCACCGCCCAGGGTTCGCCTGCACGGGGAACTGAAACCACTGGAGGACTTGCCGGCGCTGGGGCCGGTGGATACCAAACACCTGGCTTACAGTGTCCTGACGGACGCGCAAAAGCACCGCTTCGAAGAGAATCTTGAGCTCGATTTCTCATTCGGAATCAAGAACATGGCGAGGTTTCGGGCCAATCTGTTTAACCAGCGTGGGGCGGTCGCCGCCGCATTTCGTTTGATTCCCTTTCAAATCAAAAGCTTTGAGGATTTGAAGCTTCCGCCCATCTTGGGAACGCTTTGTGAGAAGCCTCGCGGGCTGGTTTTGGTGACGGGTCCAACGGGCAGCGGAAAATCCACCACCCTGGCGACCATGATTGATCTCATCAACCAGTCGCGCCACGAGCACATCATTACCATCGAGGACCCCATCGAGTTCATCCACTCGCACAAAAAGTGCCTGGTGAACCAGCGCGAGGTCCACTCGGACACCTTCTCTTTTGCCAATGCGCTCCGCGCCGCTCTCCGCGAGGATCCGGACGTTGTGCTGATCGGCGAAATGCGTGATCTGGAAACTATCGAGGCGGCGCTGAGGATAGCCGAGACGGGGCATCTTACCTTCGCGACCTTGCATACCAATTCGGCGGCCTCCACCATTACTCGCATTATCGACGTCTTCCCGTCGTACCAACAATCCCAAATTCGCGCACAGCTCTCGATGGTATTGGAAGGTATCTTGTGCCAGTCGCTTTTGCCCCGGGCGGATGGGCAGGGCCGCATTGTGGCGCTGGAGATTCTGATTCCGAACCCGGCTATTCGAAACCTCATCCGGGAAGATAAGATTCACCAGGTTTACTCCGCCATGCAATTGGGTCAAGAGAAGTTCGGCATGCAGACTTTGAATCAGTCACTTTACTCTCTCTATGCTCAAGGGCTGATTGGCTTGGATACTGCCTTGTCGCGTTCCAGCTACCTCGACGAACTTCAGGACATGATCGACCGAGGCGGCACCGCAGGCGTGGGTGGGCAGCCAATGAGTGCTCTCCGTGGTTCTATGCGAAGGTAGTGTCGGCAGTGTGTAGTCGGGGCGCATGGCCATGCGACCCCTCGATCGATGTTGAGGTGGACCAATGCCACAGTTTGAATTGCCAGGTACGTCTAGGGCCGTCTCGGCGGCGAGCGGTGTGCGAGCGGCAGTTACCCGCGGGGCGCTGGGCGCGGCGGTTCGACGCGAGCCGGGGGCCCCCGGCCGCGTTGCGCTGAAACGTGCAGCCGCACTCCCCAAGCCGAAAGTGAAAGGGAGAGTAAACCCCCGCGAGCTTTCGATCTTCACCCGGCAGTTCTCGGTGATGATTGACGCAGGTCTCCCCTTGGTTCAATGCCTTGATATCCTCGCCGGCCAGCAGGCGAATAAGGCCCTCGCCGAGATCTTGCGGGGAGTACGCAAAACGGTTGAGGGTGGCTCCACGCTCGCCAATGCGCTTCGCGAATATCCCAAGGTGTTTGATGATCTCTTTACGAACATGGTCGAAGCGGGCGAGACGGGGGGAATTCTGGACGGAGTGCTTCAGCGGCTTTCCACACACATTGAAAAGGCTGTCAAGCTGCGCCGGGCAGTGAAGTCCGCCCTGATCTATCCCTCCGTCGTAGTCTTCATCGCGGGCGCGGTGATTACTCTTCTCTTGTGGAAGGTCGTACCTATTTTCGCCACGCTCTTTGCAGGCTTGGAAGTGGCTCTGCCTCTGCCGACTCGCATCGTCATTGGATTGAGCAATGCGGTCGGCACCTTTGCCTTGCCGGCGGCGATTTTCCTTGGGCTGGCAGGATACGGCGCGAAGCTGTTTTATGGCACGCCCCAAGGACGCTTGATCATTGATCGCATCATCCTAAGACTGCCTCTGGTGGGCCACCTGATGCGCAAGATCTCAGTGGGGATGGTGACGCGCACTCTGGGCACCCTGATCTTCAGCGGCGTTCCCATGCTGGAAGCTATGGAGATTACCGCTCGCACCTCGGGCAATGCGGTGGTCGAGAATGCCGTTCTGCGAGTTCGCCTGGCCATCGAGGCGGGACGGACCATCGTTGATCCGCTGCGCGAAACCGGCGTGTTCCCGAACCTCGTGGTGCAGATGATCGGCGTAGGAGAACAGACCGGATCGTTGGACGCCATGCTCCAGAAAATCGCGGACTTCTACGAAGACGAAGTCGACGTCGCGGTCGGGGACCTCTTAACAGCCATGGAACCGTTGATCATCCTGTTCCTAGGTGTAGTCGTCGGAGGTGTCGTCATCTCGATGTACCTTCCCTTATTCAGTTTGATCGGGAAACTTGCCGGCTAGTTCCGGCCTGTCATCACCACGCGTGGTAGAACAGTACCCGACCCACATCCATGAAAGTCAGAATTCATCTCCGCGCGCGAGAGCGGGAGCCGATCGCCGGTCTGGAGGCCAATGGACTCCCGCTTCCGTGGGAACGGCATGGCGCTGCTCGGAATGGCAGAGGTGGGCGCATGCCCGGACCCCGCGCTTCCGGCAAAAGAAATGATTGACGACGGCGTTAGAGTGCGTAGAATTGTCGGTTGACCGACTAGATTATGGCAAACTACTCTTCTCCCAGTGCGGCTAGCCTCTTTGCGGGGTTACCCGATCAGCTAAAAGAATGGCTGCCCTGGGTAACCAAGATCCGGTTTGTCATTATCAGCTTTGTTTTTGCGATCGATTTTGCCATTCGAACCCTGGTTGCCAATCCTAACCCCGCATCTTTCAAACACTTTGCCATCGCCATCATCCTCTGGTATATCCTCGGCCTTTATTACTTGATCTACAATCAGCTTAGCCAGGATTACCTGTTACAGGCCTACCTTCAGATCTTCTCCGATATTGCCGTCATCACCGCCATACTCCACCTTACAGGCGATCTGGATAGCAATTACATCTCGCTTTACCTGCTCGTCATCATCCTTTCCAGCACGCTGCTTCCACGCGGCCGGGTCTTCCTGGTGGCGGCGGTCAGTTTTGTTTGTATGGGAGGGGTGCTGGAATTGGCGTATCTTCCGGTTATACTTCCGGACTTTGCGGTTCATTATCCGGCCCTCCGATATCTCGTGACCTCCTCCCCCTTGTCGGTCGATTTGCGAACCCTTCAGGTCAAGATCGGGGCAAGCTTCTTTGGTTTCTTCGCCATTGCCTACCTGTCCGCCCAACTGGCGGAAAACCTGCGAAAAGTCGGAGCCGAACTGCGGGACAAGAACGGTCAAGTGGCTAACCTGCAAGCCAAAACAGAAAACATCCTGGAAAGCATGCGGGATGGACTGCTGACCACCGATCTGAAAGGTGTGGTGAGCGAACTGAACGGTTCCGGAGCCGCCATACTGGGTCTCAAGCCGGAGGAGTTGCGGGGAAAACTGATCCAGTCATTCTTCCCCGGCTTACAGACTGGCACCGTCTCCTTTCCGTCCGCGAACGCCTTCTCCGCCCGTCAGGAAGTGGCTTATGTGAGTCCTCGCGCCGAAAAGCGCGTACTGGGTGTTTCGGTATCTCCGCTGATGATACCCGCGATTGGCGTGGCCGGTTTGGTCTACAACTTCCAGGATTTGACCGAGGAAAAACGCCGGGAAGCCGAGTACCGGACCAAGGATCGCATGGCGACGTTGGGGCGCCTGGCAGCGGGAATCGCACATGAAATCCGGAATCCGCTGGCGTCAATTACCGGTTCCGTCAAGCTCTTGCAGTCGATTTCGCGTTTGGACGAGGACCAAACCAAACTAATCGAAATTGTGAGTCATGAGTCGGAACGGCTTAATAAACTGGTCTCGGATTTTCTTCTTTACTGCCGGGACCAGCGCCATGAACCCCAGAAAGTGGACTTGGTGAAAGTAATCGAAGAGACGCTGGTGTTGCTTTCACACCATCCGCTATTTGGCGGAAATGTGAGGGTAGAGAAGCATTTTCCATCGAGGCTTCCGACAGTCTGGGCCGACCCCGACAAGCTGCGGCAGGTCTTCTGGAATATCTCAGATAATGCACTCAAGGCCATGCCGGATGGGGGCGTGTTGACAGTGCTGGCTGAGGAAGCCGGCGAGAGGGCGGTCCGCGTTACCTTGAGCGACACAGGAATAGGGTTTTCGGAGCAGCAGCTCGAAAAAGTCTTCGAGCCCTTCCAACCGGGATTCAGCGGCGGCACCGGCCTCGGACTGGCGATCGTTTACCAGATCATGCAGGGCGTGGGCGGCGCGGTCCGGGTGGAGTCGAAGGCCGGGCAAGGCACTCGCTTCATACTTGAATTACCCAAGCATGCTGCTCCTGCGGTCGCCCAGAAGGCGCCCTTCACGTCGGCGGCCGCGATTCAGTGATGCGAAGTAGGGGCGGTTCGCGAACCGCCCCTAGCCCTCGGACGTCGACTTTTAGCTTCGCAGGGAGATGTAGATGGCTCGGCTGCTGGTCGTGGATGATGAAAAGTCGTTGTGCCAGATGTTGGAGATTGGCTTCCGCAAGGACGGCCACTCGGTCGAAACGGTCTTCAGCGGTCAGGCGGCAAGGAAGAAGATCGAATCCCAGGTCTACGACCTGGTCATCTCCGATATTCGCATGCCGGACATCTCGGGCATCGAATTGCTCAAGTTTTTCTGCGAAACCCGGAATCCCGCCCCGTTCATCTTGATCACGGCCTATGCCAGTATGGAAACGGCCATCGACGCGCTCAACCTGGGCGCCTACCAATATGTGATCAAGACGGACAAACTGGTCGAGCAACTGAAAATCACCGTTAATCGGGCGCTGCAACACTCGGCGTTGCGGGAAGAGAATGTGCGCCTGCGGCGCGAGTTATTGCACGTCTTTGCGCACAACAAGATTATTGGTCAGGGCCGGCAGATTCAGGGGATCCTGGAATTAGTCCGCACCGTCGCGCCGACCACCAGCACCGTCCTGATTACGGGCGAGAGCGGAACGGGCAAAGAGTTGGTGGCGCAAGCCATTCATGAGGCCAGCTTGCGCCGCGAAAAACCCTATGTCTCGATCAACTGTGGGGCGTTTCCGGAAACTCTGCTGGAAAGCGAGCTGTTTGGATATTTCAAAGGGGCCTTCACTGGCGCCGAGACCAACCGCAAGGGAATTATCGAATCTGCCAACGGGGGTACCTTATTCCTGGACGAAATTGGGGAGACCAGCCCCACCATGCAAGTCAAGCTTCTGCGCGTTCTACAGGAGCGGCGGGTGCGGCCATTGGGGGGAAGCTCCGATGTTTCCGTGGACGTGAGGTTGATTGCGTCCACCAACCGTGATCTCAAGCGCATGGTGGCGGCGGGGCAATTTCGTGAGGACTTTTACTATCGTATCAGCGTCATCCCGATCCACGTCCCGCCCTTGCGTGAGCGGCCTGACGACATTGCGTCTTTGGCGCGCCATTTTCTGCACAAGTTCGGTTTGCAGATGGGGAAAGGGGAGTTGGACTTCGACCGGGACGTTTTGGAACTTCTCACACGCTATTCCTGGCCCGGAAACGTCCGCGAACTCGAGAATGCAATCGAATATGCGGTCGCAATGTGCGGGGAGCGCGATGGCCGAATCTGCCTGGAACACCTGCCTCAATCCCTGACCGGTATGACCCCGAGCGGTGATGCCGTCGTAGAGATTCCCGCTGAAGGGCTGGATTTCGAAGCCCGCATCGCGCAGATCGAGAAGCAATACCTGCTGGCGGCCTTGCGCGGCTCCGACGGCGTCCGAACTCACGCGGCGGAACTTCTTCGCATGTCCTACCGTTCGTTTCGTCATTATGCCAAGAAATATGACATCTGACCTGGCCGCCCCCTCCACCCCCTCCGCCGCACAGAGGAATCAGAGTCTCGACCGCTTGGCAATCCCCCTCCTCATTCTCTTTTCAATCGCGTTATATATCGTCACCACCCGCTACGAACTGGTTGGGGATGATGCAATCCTGGTCGGGGCCAACCCTTATGTGCGAAGTTTCCATTTTCTGCGCGAGATCTTCACGCAGAATTTCTGGGCCTTTCGCGGTGCGCGAGGCGACAGCATCTACTACCGGCCGTTGGTGATGTTCACTTTTCTCGTGCAGACGATGTTGTTCGGTCCGCGACCTGCTCCTTTCCACCTCTGTAATGTCCTCTTGAATTTCTGGGTGGTCGTGATGGTCTATCAGCTCGGGAAACGGCTCTGGCCCACAGGGCAGGGAGCCTTGTGGGGCGCCCTGCTTTTTGCTGCCTTGCCCGTTCATTCCGAGGATGTCGCGCCGGTTTCCGGTCTCTCCGACCTCGAATGCGCTGCATTCTTCTTGGCGGCAATTCTTATTTACACTCGCCCGCCCGGCGCCAGAGGCTTCTCACGGCTGCGCGCCTGGATGAGCGCTCTCATGTTTCTTCTGGCGGCGCTATGCAAAGAAGTGGCCCTGGCCGTGCCCCTGCTCCTGGTTTTCTACGAGCACTTCCTGCGTGGCGACGCGGAAACGCGATTCTTCCAACGCCTGAGCCGCTACCTGCCGAGTTTCTTGCTGGCGGCATTCTATGTGGTGGTTCATCTGGTTGTCATCGGCGGTGTTTCCAGCGTCGGCCCGCCCAACCGGATGCACCTAAGAGAGACGGTGATTTTCGGCTCGACGCAGCTCGGCGAATATGTCGCCAAGCTGATCTGGCCTCAGCATCTTTCGTATTCCTGGAAGTTTTACCCCCCTTTGAGTTGGCGGGATCCTGCCGTGTTGATGGGGATCCTGTTTGCCCTCTGGTCGGTGGGAATGGTAGCTGCCTGGTGGCGCCGGGACCGCCCGGTCACCTTCGCCATCGTTTGGTTCGTCTTGACTCTCGCCCCGGTGCTCAACATCGCCGGTGTCGGAGTGCCAGCCTATGGAGAGAGATACCTCTATATTCCCTCGGTGGGCATCTGCTGGCTGGCTGGCGAGGCTCTAGCGGCTGCCCAGGGGAAGTCGCAAGGGTTGCCCCTACCGCGCGTGCGCCGGGTCGCCGCGGTCGCGTTCGGGACGGTCCTGCTCGTGGCGGGTGCATCGCGAATCCTGGTGAGACTGCCGGCTTGGCGCAACAACTTCACCTTGGGCCTGGCTACCGTGCGCGATGATCCCACCGCAGCGATCTTCCACGTGTTTCTGGGGAACGCCTACAGGGAGGCGGGCGACCGGAACCGGGCGCGCCCTGAATTGGTGACGGCCATTGCCCTGGATCCCTCAGCCGGCGAGGCCTTTGTTAACCTGGCGGGCGTCCTCTTGGATGACGGCAACGTCGCCGCCGGAGAGGACATCCTGCGGCGCGGAGCGCAGTTCAACCCTTCATTTTCGAAGCCCTTGTTCGCCTTAGGCAAAATCGCCCTCTACCGGGGCGACAAGGAAGAGGCGCGTGACCTCTTCGAGAGAGCCTTGGCTCTCGATCCGAATGATTCCGAGGCCCTTTTTCAGCTTGGAATTCTGGCCTTGCAGGATGGCCGGCTCGCCCAGGCGGAGGATCTCTTCCGCCGTGATGCAATCGTTCAACCTTCTTCAGCTCTTGTTTGCTTGAACCTGGGAGCCGTGCTCGGACGCGAGAAGAAATTCGCCCTCGCGGAAGCCGAATTCCAGCGCGCCATCCAACTGACTCCGCAAGATGAGACGCCCTATCTGGGACTTGCCGGTGTTTACGAAGACCAAGGCAAACAAGCGGAAGCGTTTGAGCTCTATAAGAAAATCGTGACCTCTGCCCCCGGCTCAGGCAACGGCCAGTTCAGGTTGGGCGTCCTCGCGCTGAAAATGGGAAGGAAAGACCAGGCCATCGCCGCCCTGGAGAAAGCGATCGCGGTTCAGCCGAAATCGGCACTGGCTCATGCTCGACTTGGCCTGGCGTACTTCCAATCGGGAAGACTTGGCGACGCCCGGCGCGAAATCGGGCAAGCTAAAGCGCTAGACCCCAAAGACGAGACAGTACAGATGGCCGTGAGAAAGCTGGCGGGTGATCGATAGCGCAGACCCTGGGGGCGAATCGGGCACTCTTGCTTACGCCGACCGTACTCCGGGTCAGTACGTTTGGACCTGGAGTGACAAAATCCGTCGCGCCGTTTGGACAAAAAGCGGCGAAAATAGCTTGCAGCCAACGAGAGAATGTCGAAGTCTCCCCAGAGGCTTGTCTAAGTAGTTGAATGCGAACGGGTTAGATGAGGTTTAAAAAACCATCGGGGCGTTGCCTTGGCACGCAAAATGCCTCATAATAGGCGGCCAGTTTTCATGCGCTTTGAATCTCGATAGGAGGAAGAATGAAGAAGGGTTCACGAGGTTTTTCACTGATTGAGCTGCTGATCGTCGTTGCGATCATCCTAATCATCGCGGCAATCGCCATCCCAAATCTGCTGCGTTCGCGCATTGCCGCCAATCAAGCTTCGGCGGTGGGGTCTCTGCGCACCCTTAACACAGCGGAGATAACCTATGCCACTACGTACAATACTGGTTATACGTCGGCGCTGGGCTATTTGGGCCCGCCCACGTCAGGTAATCCCGTCGCCACCGCAGCCGGATTAATTGACAGTGTCCTTTCAGGGAGCTCCGCTGGCGCCACCGCCTCCTCAAGCGTTAAGAGCGGCTACCAGTTCGTTTATACGGCCGCCGCCACCGATCTGAGCGGTAGGGTCAATACTTACGGCATAACGGCGACGCCTATAACTGTAGGTACGACAGGCACGAATTATTACTACACTGACATGTCGGGCGTAATCCGTCAAAACAGCACGGCAACGGCCGGTTCGACCGACTCGCCGCTGGCTGGGTAGACGTTGCAGTTCGCAACAGGGAAGGCGGCGAGGCCTTCCCTGTGTTTGTCCCCTTTTCACGAGATTTCCTCCGGGTTGGCAGGTCGCAATGCCCCTGTGGGGGAGACACTTTCCAGGACGTCGTCGCGTGCGTCCCATGGATGGGATGCCGACTGCGCCGGCTCCGCGACGACGCCCTGGCATCCTAGAGAAATCGATACGGTTTGTCAGTTCCACACACCTCCACCAACGCTTCTACCCCCCCTTCCTGGAAGGGAATTGCCGCTGTCCTCGTCCTGACCTTTGCCGTTTATATTCCCACCCTCCGCTACCAATTCGTGCACGACGACCGCGGGCAGATTGTAGAGAACCCGGCCGTTCATTCCTGGCATTTCGTTCCCTCGTACTTTACCTCGCAGGTTTGGGCAGGAGTTATGCCGGGCGAGTTGGGGAACTACTACCGGCCGCTATTCCTGCTATGGCTGCGAATCAACGACGCGGCATTTGGAAATCACGCTTGGGGTTGGCATCTCACCACCGTCCTTGCACATATCGTCGCGACTCTGCTCGCCTATTTGCTTGCTTTGAGTTTGGGAGTCAGCGGCGACGCGGCCCTGGTAGCGGCGCTGGTGTTTGGCCTGCATCCCGCCCACATCGAAGCCGTGGCCTGGATTTCCGGCGCCACCGAACCCCTTCTGGGCGTCCTTCTGATTGCGTCATTCCTTTCCTACCTACGATGGCGGCGGACGAGCCGGCCCAACTGGCGCCTTGCCTCTGTGGCTCTATTCGCTCTTGCCCTGGGCGAAAAGGAGACCGCCATGATCCTTCCCGGCCTCCTGCTGGCCTACGATTGGATCTTTAGGAGCAGTCTCACAGGGCCGTCAGATGACGCGCGCCCGAAAAGCGCGAATACGGCCGGTCATTCCGAGCCCTTCGTTGTCATCCTGAGCGAAGCGAAGGATCTCGTCCCGGGTGCTCAGGGTAAACTCCGCGAGGAAGCTCGCTCTGCGTCGGGCGATTCGATGAACCAAGATCAGGGCGAAATTCCTCGCTTCGCTCGGACTGACAGCCTAGTTCAATGGGGCGGCTCCGCCCTGCGCAGAATCTGGCCTTACCTCCTGGTTATTCTGCTTTATCTTCCCGCGCGCGTGTACGCGCTCAAAGCACTGAGTTACCCGATGACCCCGATCAGCAAGGCGCAGTTGGCTATGACTTGGCCGTCACTGATCTGTTTCTGGATTCGCCACCTGATCTGGCCCGTGGGCCTCAGCACTTTTTATGACTTGCCAGCGGTGCTCCACCCGACGCTAAGGAATTTCACTTTTCCACTTATTTTCGACGTTTGTGCGGCAGCCTTGCTGGTGGCTGTAGCTCGCCGAAGCCGTAGCGCCGCTTTTGCCGTAGTCTGTCTGGCCCTGCCCTTGATTCCACTCCTCGATGTGCGCGTCTTTGTAGCCGATGATTTCGCTCATGACCGTTATTTGTACTTGCCCTCGGTCGGCCTGGCTATTCTGGCAGGTCCTGGTTTGAAGAAGGTGTGTGCGGGCGGGTTCCAATCCTTGAGTGCTAACCTGAAAGTCAGCGCTGCGCTGCGGGGGCGCGCAGCACGTCGGCTGGGCATGCCGGCCGCACTTCTGGCTGCGTCGTTGTGTCTTGCCGCCGTGCTCGGCTACGGAACGGTGACCCAGAGCTTTTACTACCGCGATAACTTAACCTTTTATGCCTACAACAATTCCATGGCTCCTCACAATCTCACGGCAGCCTGCGACTACGGAGCCATTCTGGCTGAAAGAGGTATGTACGAATCCGCTCTCGAAAAGTTTAGCGAGGTGGTTGGTCGTAACCCCTCTTACTGGCCCGCCGTTTACAACCTGGGTCTGACATACTACAAAATGGGACGTCTGCCGGCGGCGGAGAAGTACTTTTCGGAGGCTATCCGTATTAATCCCCGTAAGGCCGATGAGCATTTCTACTTCGGCATGGCGCTGCTGAGATCCGGACATGCGGACGAGGCCATCACTTCCGTGCGCCGCGCCATCGCGTTAAACCCCCTGGGTTTTGCGTACCATTTTGCGTTAGGAGTAATGCTGAAGGCCCGAGGCGATTTGGCCGGGGCCCTACGGGAATTCCAAGAAGAGTTGGCCGTGAATCCTGCCCAACAGGCGGCGGCCACACAGATTAAGGAGATTCAGAAGCAGTTGCGGGAGAAGGAGCGATGAAGCCGGTCTTGCTGGGAATCCGGGTCTAAGACGCTGGGGCAGGACGAGTGGGCTGGAAAATGGCGGGAGTCCGCACTTTCGTGAGGTTTCGCCATCGGGTATATTATTCTTCCTCCAGGGCGCCGGCAGGCCCTGTGCTACTGAGGAGTTTGGCGAAGAGACGGTTCCTTCATCATGTTTGCCCTCGAAACTATCGAGCTGACGAAAAACTACCGACTGGGGTTTTGGCGCAATCGAGTTAAGCGAGCTCTCGATGGGCTTAATCTCAGCGTCGAGGCGGGAGAAGTTTTCGGCTTGCTCGGACCGAACGGCGCGGGCAAGACCACGACACTCAAGCTGATCTTTCGCCTGATCTTTCCCACCTCCGGTAGGGTGCGCGTCTTCGGCAAACAACCCGACGATTTTTCGGTTAGCTCCCGGGTCTCCTATTTGCCCGAAAACCCCGCCTTCTATGATCATCTGACGGCGCAGGAGTTTCTGAACTACGCGGCATCGCTGTTTGGTCTATCGGCCTCCGAACGGCGCCGCCGTTCCGGCGAACTGATCGAGCAATTGGGTCTCTCCGCATCCCGCAATGTTCAGTTGCGCAAGTATTCAAAGGGCATGATTCAACGCTTGGGAATCGCTCAGGCCTTGATTAATGACCCGGACCTGGTTTTCCTGGACGAGCCGATGTCCGGCCTCGATCCGCTGGGGCGAAGGGAAGTCCGCGAGGTCATCTTGAGGTTGAAGGAGCGGAAGAAGACGGTCTTCTTCTCCACGCACATTCTTTCGGACGCGGAGACGTTGTGCGACCGGGTGGCGGTGCTCAACCACGGCCGCCTGCAAGGGTGTGGCGAGTTGAACACGATCCTCCGCCTGGGAGTTACCACCACCGAGTTCGTACTTGAGGCTCCCTCAGCACAGGTCATGGCCGAGTTGATGCCCTGCGCCTCATCGGTGATTCGCACCGGGGAGCGGGTGCGCCTGGAGATTCCGGAGGAAAGCAAAGTGCAAAGGTCGTTGGAGATTATCTTGCGAGGCAAAACGAAGGTGATCTCCATGAATCCGGTCAAGAGGTCGCTGGAGGATTATTTTCTTCAGAAGGTAGGTGCGGAGGAAGTCGAGAAATCGAGCAGTTAAGGAGTCGAGAAGTCAAGGAGTCAAATAGTTAAAGCCGGACCGTCGGCCCCGTAAGAGGGTGCTGGCCATCGTCGCAGAGGCGAAGAGGAACTTTCTTTCTCGTCAACTCCTTAACTGCTCGACTTCTCGACTATCGCGGAAACAGCCATGCGCGTGGTGACGATCGCCATCCACACATTCAAGGAATCGGTTCGCCAGAAAGTTCTGTATAACCTGGTGGCCTTTGCCCTCCTGCTGATCGGGGCCTCCATTCTCTTCGGGAGCATCTCCGTCGGGGTCGAGCAGATAATCCTGATCACTCTGGGACTCACTTCGATCTCGGTTTTCGGCCTGTTGATCGCCATTTTCATTGGAATCGACCTCGTCTCGAAAGAGATCGAACGCCGCACGGTTTACAACATCCTCTCGAAACCCGTGACCCGCGTGGAATTCGTGCTTGGAAAATACTTGGGCCTTCTGCTCACCTTGCTTGTGAACACAGCCATCATGACGCTGGGCTTCTATGCGACGCTGTACTATCAGAAGGGAACGCTGGGGCGTGACGACCTGGTCTTTCTGGGCGCGGTCTATTTCATTCTGCTCGAGCTGGCCATGGTGGTGGGAATCGCCTTAGTCTTTTCGTGCATATCCACTCCAGTGTTATCCACGGTATATACATTTTGCCTTTTCGTTATAGGTAATTTTTCGGCCGATCTGCGCGCCTTGGGCCAGCAAACGCAGAGCCCCTTGCTGGCGGCGGCATGCGGCGCGGTCTATTATGCGCTGCCCAATTTTGCGAATTTCAACGTCATCAGCCTGGTGGCTCACGCGCAGAAGCTGCCCGGTTACCTGTGGTTGGGAAACTCTCTTTACGCACTTCTTTACGTAACGATCCTATTGGGCCTGGCAATTATCATCTTCGAGGAACGGGAATTCCGATGACTCTTTTTCGTGGCAGCTTCTCCCAACCTCGTTCCCGCCGCCGCGCCTGCTGGCTGCTGGTGTTGCTATGCCTTTTGGGGCTGATTCCCCTGCAACGGAGCCTTGACCTCCGAGGCGGAAATGAGCGGGCGCTGGGTGAGGTCCTCTTTCTGCCGTCAGGAAGGGTTCTCCGGCAGCTCAGCTTGGGTTACGAAGGATTGCTTGCTGACGTATACTGGACGCGCGTGGTGCAGTATTTCGGCGGGAAGCGGCTGGCGCACTCCACGGAGTTCAAGCTGTTAGGGCCTCTGCTTCAGATCACTACGGACCTGGACCCTCACCTGATCATTGCCTATCGCTTCGGTTCGATCTTCCTCGCGGACAAGCCGCCCCGCGGAGCCGGCGAGCCCTTGCAGGCCCTGGCGCTCCTGCGGCGTGGCATTGTTGCTAACCCCGAGTACTGGCGGTTCTGGGAGGATCTGGGCTTCGTCTACTATTGGGACTTGAAGGATTACGGCGCTGCCGCACGAGCGTTTCAAGCCGGAAGCGAAAGGCCCGGCGCCATGACCTGGATGCGGGCCCTGGCGGCGAAAGTGGCGGCGCAGGGCGGGGAACTGGCGACCTCGAAGTTCCTCTGGTCGGAGATTGCCCGCCAGGCTGGAAACGAACAGATTCGCAAGAACGCCGAGGATCACCTGATGGCCATCCAGGCTACCGAAG